>Ga0134100_1000038_pt1 | contig 145353 bp, 131 predicted proteins | sample 11_taG_2_FD_94444 | JGI IMG/M metagenome (GOLD analysis project Ga0134100, IMG submission 94444) | Switchgrass degrading microbial communities from high solid loading bioreactors in New Hampshire, USA - 11_42_5_180_A3 metaG | ecosystem: Engineered > Bioreactor > Semi-continuous > Anaerobic >...
AAGGGAACCTTCTTTCTTATGTAGTATTTATTGTGGGCACTTTAAATTCTACAAGAAGTTGGTTCCCTTTTCTAGTATTAACTAGAGAACCGAGTTTACACAAAATATTTTATACTACCCAAATAAAATCATACTATTAATGTTGCTATTATTTTTAATCCATATATAAATTGAATATTTTTTGTTTTACTTTATCCAAAATATATTTAACCAATATTGGAAGAAAAACACCGATAATTGAGTATATTATCCACCATCCACCAGATCCACTGATTACTGGGAATTTAGCTAACATACTAGATGGGTATTTATATATTAAAATTTGTATTAAGCTAACTAGTTTAAAAGCTAAAAAGTGAAAAGCTAAAATTATTACAGTATTTTTACCAATATATTGTAACAATTTGTTGTTATATCTATGGGCTATTAATTTAGCAAAATAGATATTAATATAAATACCTAATATTGAATTTATAATAAAAAAAGCTGGACTTGAATAACTGTTCTTATCCATATAAATATATCCATATAAACTATTAATTAGTAAATTTACTACTGACACATATAGTAAATATTTGTTTAAAGGAATAAATTTTTCATATTTATTGTATAAATTCCCAAAATAATATATCAATATTGCTACTAACGATGTATCGATCATTCTTGGAAGATTTCCATAATATAAAGAGACTATATTTCCAACAACGAAATAACTTACTATTATTATACATTTCATATATTCTTTATGCTTTTGAATAAATTTATTTAAAAAGTAATTAGTTAAGCAAAATAAAATACTAACTGTAAACAAACTAATAAAAAACCAAAATGAACCAGCCAATTGTTCGGTTATTCCAAATGTAAATACAATTATAATAAAATTTTTAATAAATTCAACACTATCATATAAATGAATACTTTTATTTGAATAAATAATATTAGGATTGTATATATTAAGTAATACAAATATATTATGTAAAAACAAAAAAATTAATTGGTACTTAATAAATGGTATATATAGGGATTGAATTCTTTTTTTAATAAATAATATAGGCTTATCAGAATAACTATCATTATAAAGATATCCTGAAATAAAAAAAAATAATGCCATATGGTATAAATAAATCAAAGAAGAAATTGGAGATTCTGCATGTCCAATTACAACACTTATAATTCCTAGAGCCTTTGCTATATTAATAAATTCTATACTTTCTCTTTCTTTAACAAGATGCATAACTCATTTCCTCCAAATTTATATATACTTAGAAATTAATTATAATAACCCCATTTCTTCTATTTCTTCTTAAAATGCTGAGAGAATAAGATAATAATAACTGCACCAGTATACTGAACGATATTTACTCCCCCTGTCAACCAATTTACATAAAAAGTTAAACATAGACCAACATAAAGAAGAGGGTATAATAAATTTCCTACAAATCTATTTTTTATAAAACTAATATATAATTTATTAGATATAAATCCTATCAAAAAAATATATAAAACTCCAAAAAACTTTGCAGACATGTAGATTTCTCCAAAAATGGTGAATACAGTTAATCCTGGAGCATATAGATCTGAACTATATAAAGCTTTCCAATTCTTAGGCAAATCTAGCAAATCGTATATAAAAGCAAAAATAAATTGAGTATATCGTGGAGTAAAATTTAATTTAGATAAGTTTATAAAATAGTGATAACTTGACCCTAAATATTGTAGAAATCTTAACACTCCCCATTCTATAGGGTTATATTCACGCGCTTGATATGCTACCTGATATGTTCTAAATGATTCAAAAAAAATGTAAAATAAAACCAAGCTTAATCCTAATATAACTATTTTCCTTAGAGTTATTATTTTTTCATGTTTTACTGTATACACTACAAATATTATTAATATAACTGTCAGTAAATTAGATCTAGCCATATACATAGTTCTGTAAAATATTAAAAGTATATTAAATAATATTATTAATTTGTCTGTAAATTTAAAATTCTCCTTGTTATATCTATATAAATAATAATATCCAATCAAACCTGGGTATGCAAACTCTGTAAATGTAGTGATACCTGGCATAGTAGATGCTCTCAATATTTCTATCTGAGAAAATGCATTAAGCGAAAATAATACCATTCCATTTCTAATAGCATTTATAATAAGTAGCAATCCAGCCATTAAACTAATTAAAGAAACTATTTTAACTGGTAATTTTCTTATCTTTATAATTAGCTCTTCTTTGAGAATAAAAGATTTTGAAAATATAATTCCTAATTCCCAAAATATTAAACATAATAAAAGATATAAAAACATTACAAGATCGTATGTTTTTTGAATTCCCATCATCTTAAATACTTTATTTGGAGTTAATGCCCAAACTATCGTAAGAAAAATATATTCAAGCGTTACTATATGTGGAGAAACTATTAGTTTTTTATAGTCCTTCATATTTATTTCACAACCTTATTTCTTGTTATATATTTTAACAATAATAACTCTAAACTTCTTTCTAAAATAAAAATGTAATAAAGAAAATTATTTATTTTTAGTATTTCTTTTAAATAATATTTTTCAGATTCAAAAACAATTTTCTTCTTTCTATAAATACTTATATTCCTTTTCATAACCTTTGATTTATGATGCATCACTTTAATAATTGGATAGTATAAAATTTTCATATTTTGATTATTAGCTTTAGAAAATAATATATCTTCCTCATAATATAAAAATGTATTTGGATCAAACATCCCTACTTTTAAAAATGAATTTATATCAGCAAAAAAGCATGCACCATTTAATCCAAATACTAAGCCCATTTTTTTTTGTGAATTTATTTTATTTAAAAACTTATCTACCCTTCCGTTATTTCCAATATGTAATAAAGTTCTCAAATATGTCTTTTGTTTAAATAAAGGCAAATCTTCCCCTCCATCTTCTGTAATTATACCTCCAGAAAAAAAATCTGCCTTTTCTTTATCCATTATGTGTAACGCTTTACTCAAATATTCACGTTCAGTTATTCTGATATCTGGATTTATAAATAAAACTTTTTCAACTTTCAATGAGAATTTTTTATTTAGATATTCTACTCCTATATTATTACCTTTTGCAAAGCCAAGATTCTCTGAATTGTTAATCAAAATTACTTTAGTATCATTAGAAATCATCTGTTCAATGTTAAAAATAGACTCTTGTTTAGAGTTATTATCTACAATTATGAGTACCCAATTATCATAATCCTGTTTAATTAGGTCTTCATATAATTTTTTTATCATATCATCACTATTATAATTAACTGTTATTATTCCTAACATATCCTATTCTCCTAATTATCAAAGACTTATTTAACTCTAAATTATAATACTTACTCCCGTCTATATTAATGGATTAACTCCTGTCAGTATATGTAATATTATTATTTTTAACATAAGAAACAAATTTTGTAAGTTTATGATCTCTATTTTAGTTTAATAATATCGTAAAATTGCTTGCTTCTCTGCTCCCAGCCTTCATTTAATATAAAACTTCTAGAATCAACTATATTGCTAGAATTATTTAATATATTATCAAGTTCTTGTATAAATTCATGTTGATCACTATATAGATTTATATACTTACTAAACTTTTCAGTTTCCTTATATCTAACACTTAATACTCTTTTCTCTAATGCTAAATATTCATAAATCTTAACTGGATTTACAGCTAATATTAAATCATTTAATTTAAAAGGATAAATAACAACATCAAATTGATCAATGTATAATGGTATTGAGTAATAATCTTTTGCACCAGTAAAGATAATATTCTTTAAATTTTTAATCTTACTAGGAATTTCTTGTTCGATAGGCCCTATAAACCAAAAATAAACATGATCAAATTTTACTGCTGCTTCATAAATCACTTCCCAATCCATCCAATTTGATATTGTTCCAATATAACCTACTGTTTTAGACTTAAATTTCCTGAGTTTTACCAAATCTAAATCATTATCAAATTCATGTAAATGTTGCTTAATATAATTTTTTGAAAATGTTTCTAAATCCACCCCATTATTAATAACATATATTTTTTCACAAATTTTATCAGAATACTTATGAATCAATCTTTGTTTTAACTCTTCACTAGATACAATGATGCTATCTGAATATTTAACAATTTTTTTCTCATTCTCAATTATAATTTTATTGATTACATGAGAATTCTCAAAATCTTGATAGCTATCCATGCAATCATAAATAATATTTGCACTCTTTAAAAGTTTTCTAGGTATCCAATCAAATTGAACAGGATGAGTTATAATAATATTTTCAAACCCATTTAATCTATATATCATAAAATAAAATTTAAATAAAATACTATTTATATAGTGAATTATAGAATGCTTATATAATGCGAAGGGTATAGCCCAAAATCTATAAATCAATAAATTTCTAATATTATTAGACTGTTTTACCTTTGAGTTTTTTTTTAAATTTTTTTTACAGACATATCGCACTTGACAATATTTAGCTAGCCCTTGTGATATATGATGGGGTCTCTGCTTAATCCATCTCCAATCTACTAAAGAAAAAAATAGAATTTTTTTCAACTTTTTCATCCCTTCTAATTATATAATCTTTAATTTTTGTGTTAACAAACACAATGCTCTCTCGCTTCCATAGATTCACAGTTTCTTGAGATAGAAAAAATAAGATAATAGAATTTTTATTTATAACTTCTAAATAATACAACAACTTTATTTAGTGGTAATTAAAGCTTTTAAAGCTTTCCATTTTTGATCTTTAAACGAAATAATAATTTCATCAATATTTTTAAGGGGCCATTTAATATTTACATTACTATCATTCCATATAATTCCATCTTCATCTTCCGGATGATAAAAATCCGTACATTTATAAACAAACTCTGCCTCATCTGATAGTACCAGGAATCCATGGGCAAATCCCTCTGGTATATAGAATTGCTTTTTATTATCAGCAGATAATGTTATTCCATACCATTTACCAAAAGTAGGAGAGTCTTTTCTTATGTCCACTGCTACATCAAATACTTCCCCTGATATGACTCTTACTAATTTGCCTTGTGGATGCTTTTTTTGAAAGTGAAGTCCTCTAAGCACTCCTTTTCTTGATTTAGACTGATTGTCTTGTACAAATATCATATCAAGTCCAGCCTCTTTAAAGTCATTGTAATTGTATGTTTCCATAAAGTATCCTCTTTCATCCCCGAATACTTTTGGTTCTATAATATATAATCCTTCTATTTCTTCTACTTTAGTAAATTTAAAGTTTCCCATTGTATCACCTATAATCCTTCTGCTATATTGATCAAATATTGTCCATACTCTATTTTTTCTAATGGTTTTGCTAACTCTAATAATTGCTCTTTATCTATGAATCCTTTTTTGTACGCTATTTCCTCGATACAAGCTACATATAATCCCTGTCGTTTTTGAATAGCTTCTACAAAGTTACTAGCTTCTAATAAACTTGAGTGCGTTCCTGTATCAAGCCATGCCATTCCTCTTCCAAATAACTCTACTTTTAACTTTCCTCTTCTAAGATACTCATTATTAACAGAAGTTATTTCTATTTCTCCTCTAGCCGATGGTTTTACATTTTTTGCAATTTTTACTACATCGTTATCATAAAAATAAAGTCCCGGCACAGCATAATTTGATTTAGGTTTTTGTGGTTTTTCTTCTATAGACAATACATTACCTTCTTTATCAAATTCAACAACTCCATAAGCTGTTGGATCTTTTACATAGTAACCAAATATAGTCGCTTGATCTTTTCGTTCTACTGCCCTTTGTAAAATCTTTGTAAAGCCTTGCCCATAAAAAATGTTATCTCCCAAAATCAATGCAACAGAATCATTTCCAATAAATTTTTCTCCTACAATAAAGGCATCTGCAAGTCCTCTTGGCTGTTCCTGAATTGCATAAGAAATACTAAGTCCTAGTTGTTCTCCAGTTCCAAATAGTTCTTCATATAATCTTAAATCTCTTGGTGTGGATATAATCAATATTTCTCTTATTCCTGCCAACATTAAAACAGATAGTGGATAGTAAATCATAGGTTTATCATATATAGGTAAAATCTGTTTTGATATAGATTTAGTAATAGGATAGAGTCTTGTCCCGGCTCCTCCTGCAAGTATTATCCCTTTCATTTTCTGTCTCCTAACTATTTATACACTTCTTCATAGTATTTTTGATATTCTCCTGAAGTTACATTTTTCATCCATTCTTCATTACTTAAATACCATTCTATGGTCTTTTTGATTCCTTCGGCAAACATAATCTCTGGCTTCCAACCTAAATCTTTTGTTATTTTCGTTGGGTCAATTGCATATCTTCTATCATGACCTTTTCTATCCTCTACAAATTTAATTAAATTTTCTGCTATATATTGTTTTCTTTCATCTTTGTCACCTAATAATTCACGAAGTGTGTTGATAATGATTTTCACTATTTCGATATTTTGCTTTTCATTATGACCCCCAACGTTATATACTTCTCCTAATTTACCACTTTGGATAACCATATCTATTGCTCTGCAATGGTCTTCAACATATAACCAATCTCTAACGTTTTGACCATCTCCATATACAGGCAAATCTCTTCCATTAAGTGCATTGTTAATCATTAATGGAATGAGTTTCTCCGGAAATTGATACGGTCCATAATTATTACTACATCGTGTAATATTCATTGGGAATTTATATGTATCCCAATAAGCTTTGACTAATAAATCAGATGCAGCTTCCCTGCTGAATAAGGGCTTCTTGGGTCTAAAGGGGTTTCTTCTGTAAAATAGCCGGTAGGACCAAGAGAACCATACACTTCATCAGTAGATATATGCATAAACTTTTTACCAGCTTTATAACCATCTTCTGTTTCCCAATATTTTTTTGCTATATTTAATAAGATCTGTGTTCCTAATACATTGGTTTTTACGAATATTTCCGGATCTTTTATGCTTCTGTCAACATGGCTTTCTGCAGCAAAATGAACAACATAATCTATATCATGTTGCTTAAAAACTTTTTCTACATTTTCCTTATCGCATATATCTACTTTTTCAAAAATATAATTATCTTTATTTTCTACTTCTTTTAAGTTATTTAGATTACCTGCATAAGTTAAACAGTCCATATTAATAATTTTAATGTCTTGTCCATATTTTTTGAACATATAATGAATAAAGTTTGATCCAATAAACCCTGCTCCACCTGTAATGAGATAAGTTTTCATTCTTTCACCCCTTAATTTATGCATGTGTTAGATATTTAACTAGTGCTTCCTTCCAATCTCCAAATCTAAAGTCTGAAGTTAATCTTAACATATAATTGTCAAGTACTGAATATTTCGGTCTCTTTGCAGGCCTTGGAAATTCTTCTGTCGTGACGGGTATTACTTCAGTAGTCATGCCTTTTAACTTAAAAATTTCTTTTGCAAATTCATACCAGGTACATTGTCCTTCACAGGTTCCATGGAAAAGCCCATAATTATCTGTTTCCATTAAATATATAATCATCTTGGCTAATTCTTCTGTACTGGTAGGGGTTCCATACTGATCATTAACTACTTTAACGGACTCATTTTGACTACCTAATTTTATCATAGTATGCACAAAATTATTTCCTTCTCCGTATAACCATGCAGTACGAATAATAAAGTGCCTTGGATTCATATTTTTAACGAAGTTTTCGCCTTGTAGTTTAGTTTTTCCGTATACTGTTTGAGGTTCGGGAGTATCGAATTCTGTGTAGGGGATTATATTTCCCTCTAAATCTGTATTTCCAATTCCATTAAAAACATAATCCGTAGAAATATGTACTATTTTTGAACCTATTTCATTAGAAGCAATAGCCAAATTTCTAGCACCAATCGCATTAATCTTATATGCATTATCTACATCTGTTTCACATTTGTCCACAGCTGTATGAGCTGCACAATTAATCACGATATTTGGTTTTTCAGCTTTCAACATAATATTTACTGAATCAATATTTGTAATATCTAAATCATCAACATCGGTTAATAATAATGTATACTCTTTATTGTTTTTTAATTGTCTTATTAACTCTTTACCTAATTGGCCTTTGACTCCAGTAATTAAAATCTTGGACATATCATCTTGTCCTTTCATATTTTTATTAAATTTTTTAGACAAAACTTTATATCATAAATTTGTAATCAGAACAATGTTTGTTCACATTATGAACATCAATTGTATTGTACCTTTCTATGTATTGAGTGTCAACATTTTTCTAGTATTTTTTTAGAACAATAAATATCCACCAGCTTAGCTGGTGGTTTTTCGTTAGCCCTATAAGGGCATGGTACCTGCTGTGCCTTAAGGCACTCTTTGGTTCCGCCAGCTGCATAAAATTCTTTACTTGCTACCCTTAAAAGGGTCCATATATTCTTTTAGACTTATTTGATCTGACATCATATCTTCGTGTAATTGATTTTTTATATATTGCTCTATTGCCTTTTTATTTCTTCCTACCGTACTCACATAATATCCTCTACACCAAAAGTGTCTGTTCCCATATTTATATTTGAGATTCCCGAACTTTTCAAATATCCTTAAACTACTTTTACCTTTTAGAAATCCCATAAAACTTGATATACTTAATTTTGGTGGGATTGCTACTAGCATATGTATATGATCTGGACATGCATTGGCTTCTATTATCTGCACTCCTTTCCAATCACATAATTCTCGTAATATCTTCCCTATTTCTTTCTTTTTCTTTCCATATATTTCTTGTCTTCTATACTTTGGAGCAAATACTATATGATATTTGCAATCCCATTTGGTGTGTGATAAACTGTTTTCATCCATGTGGATGACCTCCTTTTGTTTTTAGATTGGCTGGCGAAACCAATTCTATTGTAACAAAAGGAGGTTTTTATGTCATACTCATCGCTAAAAGCTTTTCAGAACTACCTGCATAGCAGGTAGTATTCTTAAACACAATAAGGTCTGATTGTAACAAAGTGTTAATATCAGACCTTAATACAAAATTTTATGACTTATTCATTTCCTATCAATCTTAATTAATAATTTCAAGTTAATCTTTTCTAATCTTTTCATTTACATCAATAAAAATTATTTCAATACTTCCGCTTATTTTGAATTTCATTCACAATTACATTGAATAAATTTCTTTTCCTACTGTATCGATATGCTCTTTTAATTTATCATTTGCAATATCGTCATAATTCACTACATCAAAGAAATATGGCAGCGGATATTCCTCGTTTAAATCATCACTAAGTCGAATGACTGTAGTTCTATTCACATCTTTGCCTTTTATAGCTATATCAACATCAGAGCCTGGTTTATAATTACCCATAGCCCTACTGCCAAAAATAATCGCTTGTTCTATTTCGGGATATTTACGAATCGCTTCTAATATGTATTTTAAATCTCTTTCTAATAGTCCAAACATAATTAAAGCTCCTTATTCAGCTTATTATATAGCTTTTTTAATACCGGAAAATATACATTAACAATATTATTAATCATTTTTTCTGCTAATTTTTCATCATAGGTATGAACTGTCAAGTTTCTGTCTGCCAATCCATCAATCCAAATATGCCCATCTTCAATCAACCCTATCTGAAATGCTTGCTTAATAGCTTCTCTAGGACTCTTCACAATCAATTCTTGAGCTTCTAAATAGTCCTTCATTAATTTCCAGGATAATTCAAATAAAATTTCGAAAAGCTGTATAATGCCTGCTCTTTCTAACTCTGATTCAAGTGGTGTATTGATATATTTTTCTAATAGCTTATAGGACTTTTCAAAATTAGTAAATCTTTGTTTCCATCTTACATCCTTATACTGATTCATCTATATCTCCCTTTATAATCTTTAAATTTTTAATAATATATAATAATCTTTTGCTTCTTGATTAGATATTTGGGATTTGCCAATCTATTTCCCCTAGTCCATGCTCCCTTAGAAATTTATTGGCTTTTGAGAAATGTCGGCAGCCGAAGAAGCCTTTATGGGCTGAAAGGGGGCTGGGATGGGCGGCTTTTAGTATTAAATGTATTGGATTGGTGATATATTTTGCCTTTTCTTTTGCGTTACTGCCCCATAGCATAAATACCACGGGGGTTTGTTTTTCGTTGAGCAGCTGGATGATTCTGTCGGTGAATATCTCCCATCCTTTGTTTCTATGGGAATTTGCCATATTGGCTACAACGGTTAAACTGGTGTTTAGAAGCAATACTCCTTGCTTTGCCCAGGGTACCAGGTAGCCGTTATTGGGTATATAACACCCCAAATCATCCTTTAACTCCTTGTAAACATTTAACAAGGAAGGTGGAATGGCTACTTCCTTTTGAACGGAAAATGCCAATCCGTGGGCTTGATTTTCTCCATGATAGGGGTCCTGTCCCAGTATTACAACTTTAACATCTTTGTAAGGGGTTAATTTTAAGGCTTCAAAAATCTGATATTTATCGGGATAAATGGTTTTTGTTTTGTATTCCCTTACAAGGAACTGTCTGAGCTTTAGATAATATTCCTTTTGGAATTCATCCTTTAGCAGTTCATCCCAATCGTTATTTAGTACAACCAAAATCAGTCATCTCCTATTAGTTTTATTCTTTTGTATACCCATGTATTATTTCATGGTTTCGTGTGAGTATGTTTTTCCCTCTCCAGCTAAATGCTCTGTTTCTGTATTTTCTTAAAAATTCTTTATTGGATATCTGAGAGAGTTCTTCGTAATCAATATGAAACATTAAGTCCTGCCAGAACTCGTCTATTGGTGTTTTTTCAACTTTACGATTATGAGGGCAGACATCCTGGCAAACATCACAGCCCCAGATGAGTTGGTGTTTTCGCAATATCTCTATATCCTCTTCGGTAAGTTCCCCTTTTTTCTGAGTGATAAAGGATTTGCACCGCAGAGGATTGATTGTAAAATCTCCCTGTATACACTGACCGGGACAGTTTCTCACACAGTTAAAACACTGATAGCAGGTGCGCTCCTGGGGTTGATCCGGTTCAAAGGGATAATTGTTTAAAATATAGCCTATAAAGACATAAGAACCGTACTTGTCTGTTATGATATGATTATTGATTCCCCAAAAACCAAGCCCTGCTTTATGGGCTAAATATCTGTCGCTTAAGGGACCAGTATCTACAAAAGCTTTATAATGAAAGTTTTCTATTCTTTCCGATAAAAATTGTCCTATCTGTTCAAGCTTTTCTTTGGCTAAGATATGGTAATCCATACCATAGGTATATTTAGAAATATTCGAGTTCTCTGCTGTTCCTGTGTAATAGGGAAACAAGCATACAATAACAGATTTGACATCTTCCAAGGTTAAGTGAGGGTAAATCCGCTTTTCAATATCCAGCTCTTCAAAGCCGCAGACAAACCCTCGTTCAATCTGCTTCTTCCAAATCTCTTCAAAATCATAATATGGACCTGAAGGAGCTATTCCCACATATTCTATTTTTATGGAGTTGCAAAATCGAATCAATTCTTCCTTCATCCATGTCCGTCCAATCTATTTTTAGTTTGCTATTTTATTCCCCAATGATTTTTACTAAAACTCTTTTGGATCTTTTTCCGTCAAATTCTCCATAGAATATTTGCTCCCAGGGACCAAAGTCCAATTTCCCATCGGTTACGGCTACGACAACTTCTCTTCCCATAATGGTTCTTTTTAAATGGGCATCTGCGTTGTCTTCAAAACCGTTATGATCATATTGATCATATGGCTTTTCCGGGGCAAGCTTTTCTAAAAATCTTTCAAAATCCCTATGTAATCCCGGCTCATCATCATTTATAAATACACTGGCAGTAATATGCATGGCATTACAAAGAAGCAGTCCTTCTTTGATGCCACTTTCTTTTAAACATTTTTCAACTTCCGGTGTAATATTGATAAATGCTCTTCTGGTTGTTGTATTAAACCAAAGTTCTTTTCTATAGGATTTCATCCAATTTCCCCCTTTATGATTGTCAGAATACATCTTTAATTCCATTCATTCTTATGATAAACCATATTCTTTGCAACTTCCCGGGCTTTATCCGCGCCTTTTAATACTTCTACGATTTTTAGGGCAAATTCAAAAGTTGTGCCCGGCCCTTTGGAAGTAATCACATTCCCGTCATGGACAACCACTGCTTCATCCTGAACACAAGCCCCCTTTAAATCTCCTTCAAGGCCTGGATAGCAGACTGCTTTTCTACCTTCCAACAAGCCCATTTTCCCAAATACTGTAGGCGCTGCACATATGGCAGCAATCCATTTGTTTTCTTTATGAAACTCTTTAACTAAGTTTTTAAGTTCTTCATGCTGATCTAAGAAACTTACTCCTGGACCTCCGGGAAGGATTAACATTTCTACATCAGAGGTATTCATTTCTTCAAATAAAGTGTCGGCTGTTACAGGTACACCCATTTTACCTACAACCGTCTTCTTATTTGTAACAGATACGGTTGTCACATCAATTCCGGCTCTTCTTAAAATGTCTACCGTAGCAAGTGCTTCGATTTCTTCAAAGCCATCCGCTAAAAATAATAATGTTCTCATAATCCTCTTCCTTTCTAATGGGATATTATTATTTTTCCATAGTTTCTCTTATTATATCATTTTAAAGATTATTATATCAAAAATATTAATGCCAGACACTACAGTTATTCAGTAACTGAAGGGTCTGGCATTTTTTTAGCTTTTAATATTTAAATTGGTCTATAATTTGGTTCATATCCTCTGCTAACCTCATTAGGTTTTCACTGGCATTGGCGATTTGTTCCATAGATGCGGTCTGTTCTTCTACTGAAGCAGAGGCTTCTTCCGTTCCGGCAGCGTTTTCTTGAGAAATCGCTGATAGGTTCTCAATAATTTCGATAATCACATCTTTTTTACTTTCCATCATTTTATCGGATTCATTAAGAATGTCGATTACCTTTTTAGTATTTTCTATAGCTTCGGCAATACCATGGAATTTCTGGTTGGTTTCTTCTACACTTAACGTTTGGTCTTCAACAATCGCAGACATTTGATGCATTGTGGCAACTGCTCTTTCAATTTTTGAAGTTAAATCATTAATAATTAAGGATATCTCACCGGTAAATTCATCCGATTGCTCAGCTAATTTTCTAATTTCATCTGCTACTACCGCAAAACCTCGTCCAGTTTCTCCTGCTCTTGCAGCTTCAATAGCTGCATTTAACGCCAAGAGATTGGTTTGATCCGCAATGCCTTTGATCATCTGACTGGCTTTAAATATCTTTTCTGCACTTTCACTGACATTCAGCATAACTCCAGTAACTTCTTTTGACGCCTTTTCATTAACTTTTGTTTTTTCAACCAATTGACTGATATTCTTAATACCCTCTTCTTTTAGCCGTGTCACTTGGTCAACGGATTCATTGAGTTCTTCAAGTTTTCTTTGAACGTCGTCAATTAAATCCCCTAATTCAGAAATACTTAAAGCTGCATTTTCGGTATCCTTCGCCTGTTCAGTAGCTCCATTTGCTATTTCTTCTATTGCTTTAGCTACTTCGTCAGAAGCAGCTGATGCCTGCTGGCTGGTGGTTGCCAGTTCTTTAGACGATACAACTACATCCTGTGCCATTGAGGAAATCTTTTGTATCAGAGTAACAAGATTCGTTTTCATTGTTTCTAATGACTTACTAATATTTCCTATTTCATCTTTTCTGTTTAGGTATTTATTGGTATCATCCTTGGCATCGAAAGTTAAATCATAGTCAGACAGTTTGTCAATGGATTTTGATATGCTTATGATTGGTTTGGAAACATTGTTGCTTATGATGCCTATAACAACCAATCCCAGGACAAAAATAGCTGCACTTATAGCAAAAATAATATTTCTGAGGTTTGTTAAAGCTTGTCCGACTTCTGCCTTAGAAATCGTCAGCAGAACATACCAGCCGGTTTCTGGTATTTTTGAAAAATAGGCGTATTGTTTTCCAGATACATCATTAAACTCAAAAACACCCCTGTCTTCTGTAAAAATCTCTTTGCTTTTTTGTGCCAAATCTTCGTTTTCATCTTCAGTAATGTGAAGTTTCATGACTTTCTCTTCTTCGTCTGCTGCAATATAAATGCCTTTCGTATCCAGTAAATAGGCCTTCCCAGTCTCTCCGATTTTAATATTTTTAATAATATCTTGCAAAACTTTTAAATCCATGTCGCTTGTAACGACGCCGATAAATTCATTGTTCTTATCGTATATGGGGGCTGCTGCTGTAATCATCGTAATGCCGGAAACTTCATCATAATAAGGATCCGTCCATTTGACATCACTGGCTCCCTTTGCCATGGTGTACCATTCCCAACTGGCATAGTCGTATTCTGCATTGGAATAATCTTCTGTATATACAATCTTATCTCCGTCTTTATACCCATAAGGACCGAAGTATTGGATATCCTCTTTATATTTATAATATTCGAACCACACACCATTTCCTAAAGTTTCATTATTGGTTTTAGGGTAATTGGTCAATAGCTCGATATAGTCTTTCCTCGTTAATTCTCTTCCGATAGCTTCTATTGTCTTTGACAATCCGTATACGACTTTTTTATTGGCTATTAAATAATTTTCTATCTCATGGCTTGTTGCTGCGGCCTGGTTTTGAAATTTAAGATTTGTTTCTTTCTGAAGCAATGCTCTGAAAAATCTGAAAAAACTGCCACCGAATACTGCACAAATGAGTATAATAATGGTGCCAAATGTAATGATGTTCTTTGATTTATAGCTTCTGAACATACACACCCCTCCTCTGCAACATTAAGCCTACACTTAAACCCACAATACTCATACAAGTAATCTATCTATGGTAGTCGATATTATTCTACATCTTTTGCTAAAATAAATCAATCGTAAAATTCAAAATAACAAAAAATTTAGTCACTATTCTAAAAATGAATTCGATTAAAAAAACTCCTTTAAGACAAGTGCCTTAAAGAAGCTTTGATCGAATCTTAATTATTATTTATATAGTTTGCTTTAGTAGATTTTTGAAGAACATTGACCAAAAGGTATGAAATAAAAGCATCAGCAAAATGATGAAGCACAGTACCTATTCCAGTGATAACCAGCAATTTGTAAACATCAAAACCTATAAAAGGTATAACTACGAGTGCTTCAAGCACCCCATGCAAAGGCGCTGTAATAATGGAAACTTTACCAAAAGACATTCCTTTTTTAATCATTTTGGCTCCTGCAAGTCCTACAAATACATGCATAAATGCTCTGGCTGCAACAACTACATCTCCGAGATTTAGAAAGAATCCTAAAGCAGAACCCAGTCCAACCATAATTGCAACTTCAGGACCGAATAACATCGAAACAAACATAGGCACGTGGGAACCAAGGGTAGCTGTAAATGGCGGAATGACCACCTTAAAAAATACCGCAAAAGGTATTACAATTGCAAGAGAAGTAAGTAAGGCAGTTATAGTTAGCTTTTTAGTATTCACGACTAAAACCTCCTAAAAAAATTTTTCTTATCATAACATATGTATATACACCTGTCAATGCTAAAAATTTTATTCTTTTCACAAAAAATCCCAACTTCAATCATCTAAAGTTGGGATTTTTGTATGATATGTACTTAAATATGAATTACATACTCAAATTGTATTTATCCAATATAGCCTGCATCCTTCCGTTTTCTTTTATTTCATTTAGACCTTTATTAAAAGACTGAAGGATCTTATCTCCATCGGGGTATTGCTTTGAAGAAATAATATAAAAATCATTTTGGAAAAGAGGTTTTTCAAGAATAGCAAAATTATTGATTTCATCTGGATATAATTTTCTTAACAATGCCCAGCCGGCGGCATCGTTTTGCGGATAAAAATCGATTCTGCCCTTAGCAAGTTTATGAATACCATCTTCTTCTCCAGAAGCCCAGTCGACCGTAAGTCCTGCATCATTAAAAGGTTTTTCGTAAGAGTATCCTGTTATTCCTCCAATTGTATAGGGTTTTAATGTTTCAAGACGAGCAACGTCTATTGCGTTTAAATCGATCTTACTATTGTCTTTTCTATAAAACATCACTGTACTGTCAGGAAAAACTTTGTCAGAGTAATTATAGATTTCCGTTCGTTCTTCTGTATAGGCATATGGAAATGTTCCCCATGCTTCTCCGTTATGAACCATTTCCTCGCAACGTTTCCAGGGATAAAAACGATATTCTATCGGTACTCCCGCTTGCTCAAAAGCAGCAGTAACAATTTCTGTAAAAAAGCCATAGCCTTCTAAATTCTCTGATGTAAAAGGCTCCCATTCACCAATAACCAATATGACTTTATCTGTATTTTCATTCGTAGACTCTGTAGGTTTTTCAGTTTCTTCTGCAGCTTGTTTATCCTGGGGTTCCCCCTGATTCGTTTCAGTATTTTGCTGCTTACTTAGTCGAGACTGAGACAATGCGTCCTCTTCACTTTTTCCGCCGCATCCACTAAATAGAATTAAAACAAGTATTGAAATAGTCACTAAAGATGTTACTATTCTGATGTTTTTTTTCATACTTTCACTCCTTTTGTTTAAGTTTATATAAGTTATTCATATTTAAACCTTGAAATAGATACAATTAATTCTTCTCCCATTTCTGCAAGGCCTTGAGAAGCTGATGAAATTTCATTCATCAAATTATGTTGCATCGCAATACTATTAGCGGTTTCTTCAGCTCTGGATTCAGACTCCCTGGATATTGCAGCTGCAGATTCAACTTTGGAAAGCGCAGTTTGACTCATCTCAACTTGACTTTTTGACTTATTATGTATTTTTTTAATAATTTCGGATGTACTTTTGGTGGATTCTAAAATATCGTTTAAGTCCTTCATAGCTTCTTTTCCCAGTACGATTCCATTTTCCATGGCTGCAGGTACTTTCTTCATGGTGGATACCGCTTCGTCAATTGCATTTAAAATAGCTCTGACATTCATGCGAATTTCTTCTGCTATTTCATCGGATTGATCTGCCAGCTTTTTGATTTCCGATGCAACAACCGTAAATCCTTTTCCATTTGTTCCGGCTCTATTCGCTTCTATGGCAGCATTAAAGGATAAGATTCTGGTTTTATCCGTAATGCTTGAAATTGCCTCTACGGATTGTGCTATTCCTTTGGACTTTTCTGATAAACTGTTAATGACTTGTCCTGAATAGGTTACCGTTTCATTGATCTCCTGAATCTTATGAATAGCAAGCTCTACGGTTTTGCTTCCTTCATTTGCTTTTTGGAATGCACCGGCAGACAGCTCGTCTGCATTTGAAACATATTCTAATATATTATTAGAGGTTTCTGTAAGATGGTTAATAATCTCCTGAACATCTTCAATTTGGCTTTTCTGATTCGATGCAGATAATTTAATGATATCACTGGAATCTTCGATGCTTTTCACAATTTCCTTTGAATTCTCTGATGAAGCGGTTAACTCTTCCGACGCTGCTGCCAAGGTATGGGCCGTCATGTTAATCTGTTTTACCATTCCGAGGAGCTGTTCCGTCATATCATTGAATTTTTGAGACAGTCTTCCGATCTCATCATTAGAGGCAACTTGGATTTTTACTGCTAAATTACCTTCCGCCACCTTAGAAGTAACATTCTCCAATTGTTTGATACTCTTTTCTAATTTTTTTGCAACTAAAAGCACAATAAGCCAGAGTATAAAAATAGTGCTTACTGTTTGTATGGCCGCAACAAATATTTTGCTTCTTAATTGATTGAATAAAAAGTGATTGGTTACGATGATTTCGACATAACCCAGTGTTTCATTATTTTTTTCTACACTCGTATCAAAAAATTCCAGCTTATGTCTTTGATAAGGAATGCCTTCTTTTTGATTGGAATAAATGATTTTTTCCTTGTTATCGAAAATATTGACTACTGCAACTTGCTCCTGCTGAAATAAAGCGTCACCAATTGCTTGAATATCTTCTATATTATAATTCCATAAGGGATTCGTCACTGCTAATTCAGATATAACTAATAAGGATTTCGTATTTTTTTCTTGGTCAGTTTTCAAATTGTTGTAGTCCAAAAAAAGATTAACGGACTGCGCAATAAATAAAATAATACATGAGAAAATAATAATTGGAACAGAAAACTTATGCCTGATGTGTTTAAATCCCCTCATAAGCATCCCCCTTTAGTAAAAAATATTTGTGTATCGACATTATACACCTATATTACGTAAAACTCAATAAATTATAAATATTACGCCGAATTTGAATATTTTTATATTTATACTGTAAACCTATCTAAATACTATGCTTAATGGTTTCACCACCAGAACTCTGATCTTGGGTTTGATTTTCAATAAAATAGACATAATAACTAATGAGTTAATTAATATGTAATAAGAAAGGAGCTTAATATATGGGCGACAGCCGTTCTTATGAAGAAATTAAAGATGATGCCATCGATAAGCAAAAACATGCCATCCAAGAACTTTTTAAGAATCATAATCCTGAATTGAAAGAAAAAATAATAGAAAGTATAACAGACAGACAAGAAATGATTGATTATATCGATACCCATATGGATCAATAATAATCTGCTTCACATAAGTAAAACCCCTAAATTAAAACATTCGTTTAATCTAGGGGATTATATTATATCTGCACGTTTTTCTCCCTTGCTTTTTTTAGCAGATACCTCTTTTTATACTTTATAGCAGCGAATTTTCCTATCTTATCAATAATATTAAAATTCACTACTCCTCCAATCACTCCAATAAACGGAATACCTTGAATGAATTTTGCTGTTAGCATTGCCTCCGATAGAATATGGGCTGTTCTGTTCATTTGGTCATCTAAAGTTATATCTATTTGACTTTGGGTATCGATTTGAGTTCCTAACTGATCGATTTGTTCACTGATTTCTTTTTTCTTTTCTCCATGGACCAATGCGCCGCAAATGATAAGAAGTATATATGTTTTCTCTTCATTACTTTCATAATCATAACCGTAGCTAAGGGCTATTTCATACATCGTTTTCATAATCATAGAGATAAGCAGAGGGATATCCGGTAAACCGATCCCAAGAAGCCCAAGCACCCCTCCCTCTAAAATCGTAAGGGTGGAATTAAGTCTTTTTGAGTGTTTAGCCGGGGTATCCAATCGTTTTATATATTTATTGCATAATTTCTTATCAATGGCATAGTTGTTTAGATCATGTTCCAGCTTGATTCTGTCTTTACTATAAGTTTTTTCGATATAAGTATTTCCCTTTTCAAAAACAAGCTTAAAGCTCTTTAAAAAGGCAGCTTCTAATGCCAGTTTTAATTTCTTAGGTATTTTCTCCTGAAGTTTATCCATAATACGCGCTGTCTTTGATTTAAGTAACGTATTTTCTTTCTTGTTTAAAATTTTATTTTCTATTTTGTTCAGTCGTTTAAATTGTTTATTGAATTCTCGGTCCATATTGTACTCCTTCTTTGATATTTCTTTTAATATATTATACGTATTTTTTTAGTCCTATTACTGCTTAGTACGTTATAAAATAAACTAACTTGATTATAGAAAGTCCTTATAATAAAATGTAAAAAACTGATTAAGGAGGCAAGCGATTATGGAGGCGTTAGTATCAACAGACAGCATTAGTTTTCTCCTTGTACTGCTTGAGGGAATTTTATCTTTTTTCTCTCCCTGTGTTATTCCTCTGATCCCTGTCTATATGAGTTATTTGGCAGGCAATACGGAAGATACCGATGGAAACAGAAGTATTGCTTACAATAGAAAAAAAGTATTTTTTCATACGGTATGCTTTGTCCTGGGAATATCTTTTGCTTTTTTCATTCTTGGAATGTCTTTTACAGCCATAGGAGCATTTTTTCAAAATAATAAATTATTATTTACAAGAATAGCCGGAATATTAATCATATTTCTAGGTCTGTTCCAACTTGGTATTTTGGAGTTTAAATTTCTCAGTCGAGAAAGAAAATTTCACCTGAATTTAGATAAGAGAAATGTAAACCCATTCGTAGCATTTATTATGGGATTTACCTTTAGCTTCGCCTGGACGCCCTGTATAGGTCCTGCGCTTTCCTCGGTACTTATATTGGCATCCAGTGCTGATAAGGCTTTAATTGGGAATTTACTGGTATTAGTATATACGTTGGGCTTTATTATTCCTTTTTTGGCCCTTGGATTATTTACAACTCAAGTTTTAAACTTTTTAGATCGTCATAGAAAGCTCCTAAAGCATACGGTTAAAGGTGGAGGAGTTATTCTGGTTTTAATCGGAATTATGACGTTTACCGGATGGATCAATGGTATCTCAGGATACTTAAATTCTTTCGGTTCCCCTGGTGGAACTCAGACCAAAGAACAACAAGAATCTGTAAATGGACCTGCTGAACAAAAAGAGCAGCAAGAATCCGTAAACAACCCTGCTGAACAGTCAGATGAGGATAGGGAGAAAGCATTAACCCCTGCTATCGACTTTACCTTAGTTGATCAATACGGCAATGAGCATACTCTTTCCGATTATAAAGGAAAAGTGGTATTTTTAAACTTCTGGGCAACTTGGTGTCCGCCTTGTCGAGAAGAAATGCCGGATATCGAAGCAATGTATCAGGAATATAACCAAAACCAGGAAGATGTAATATTCTTGGGTGTTGCCAATCCCAAAAGCGAAAAAAATCCGAATACCAGAGAAGTAGAAAAAGATGGTGTGATAGAGTTTTTAGAAGAAAACAACCTTACATTCCCCGTACTCTTTGACGAGACCGGTGAAGTTTTTAATGAATATGCTATTTCTGCACTGCCTACAACCTTTATGATTGATAAGAACGGAAATATCTACGGATATGCTCCCGGAATGCTAACAAAGGATATTATGAAAAATATAATACAACAAACTTTAGAGTCTACGAATAACTAGTGAGCTTCAATATTTGTCCTCACTATAAAAACCATTAACCAAACAGATATTAAAAAAGCAAGGATTGTAACCTGTAATCCTTGCTTTACCATTTACGGCTGCTGCCTCCTCCACCGGAAGAACCTCCACCGCCACCAAAGCCACCTCCGCCGAAGCCTCCACTGCCTCCGCCCCGTCTTCCTCCAAACATAGAACTCCAAAAAAGCATTTCAATGATAAATCTCGTAATTCTTCCCCTAAACAAAAAAATATCAATAAGAAAAAGAATGATTAATACAATAAGTATACTTTTATTCATTCTATTATTTGTTTGAACTGACCTCTGAGGGAACGTATCCGGAATACCAGTAAGCTCAACGCCGTACTCTTCTGCAACTTCTGTGGCTAAGACTTGGTAGGTCGCGATGATTCCTGAATCATAATCTCCTTGCATCAGATAGGGAATCAAATATTCATCCTGAATCCTTCCGGTTTTACCATCGGGCAGGCGGCCTTCCAAACCATAACCTACCTCAATCCTTGATTCTCTTTCATTGGGAGCAACGAGCAGCAAAACCCCATTATTTTGTTCTTTTTGACCTATGCCCCATTGCCTGAATAATGTAGTGGCATATTCTTCAATGGATGCTCCTTGAAGACTTTCGGGAAGGACAACTACGATCTGTGCTCCTGTTTTTTCCTCCAACTCTTTTGCCATATTCTCGACAATCTGTTTTGCACTGTTACTAAGAACACCTGCAAAATCACTGACATAATGATGCGTCGGGGGCGGGATATCTATTTCTGCACTTGCTATACCGGGTATGCATAGAAAGAATAGGAGTCCAATCAGCAAGGCACTCAATCTTTTTATCATATGATCCCTTCCTGTCATTAGAATTCAACATTGGGTACTTCCTGGCTGCCTTCATCTGCCTGGAAATATTCTCTTCTTTCATAGCCAAACATACCTGCAATGATATTAAGTGGAAATCTTTTAATTCTTGTATTATAGGACTGTACTGCATCATTATAGTCTTTTCTTGCTGTTGCAATCCTATTTTCTGTTCCTGCCAATTCATCCTGCAAGGCAATAAAGTTCTGATCCGCTTTTAGGGTTGGATATGCTTCGCTGATCACAAGCAACCTGTTTAAAGCTCCGGATAATTCATTATTTGCCCTGGCAGCTTCTTCTACGGTATTGGCGCCAATAAGTCTTGACCTTGCGTCAGCAATCGCTTCAAATATTTCTTGTTCGTGGGCTGCATAGCCTTTTACTGTTGCAACCAAATTCGGAATCAAATCTGCTCTTCGTTGAAGATTGTTTTCTACCTGGCTCCATTTGCTGTCAATATTTTCACTGGCTGTTGCCAAATTATTGTAGCTTCCAATCATACTGGCTCCCAATATGAGCAAAAGAATTAATACAATCCCAAATGCAATCCATCCGGTTCTGTTTCTCTGCACAACATATCATCCTTTCTATAAAATAATTGTCATATCTTAAGTATTCCACATTTACGAAAACTTTTATGTAAGTCAAAAAGCTTCGTAATTAATTATATGTTGTTCCTTTCAATTAATTAAAAAAATCCTAATCTGAATAGAGTTTTTCCTCTAACCAAATTAGGATCAAGCTCTTTGCATTAAACGATATCTTGTTTTAATACATCTATAATATTTTCTTTTTTTACTTTTTGGCTGGAATAAATCATTGCCATACCCACGATTATAAATACAGCGCTTATGGCTATACCTACACTATCCCACGGAATAGAGAATCCATAACTGAGTTTAATCATCAACGTGTGGTGTAATAAATACATAACAGCAAAGCTTATAGGTAACCCGTATATCAAAGCTTTTAATCCATAAAAAATACTCTCATAATAAATCATCTTATTAAAGCTTTTCGGTGTCATACCCACTGATTTTAACATTGCAAATTCTCTTTTCCTAAGTGCAATGCTGGTCGATACGGTATTTAAAATATTCGCAATGCAAATGGCTGTAATAAGTAGAATAAAGGCATAAGTGAAAACCGACATTAGAAGAAGGGTCTGTTCTTCTCGTTGCCTAATCAAAAATACATTAATCAAGTCAATATAATTTGGTCCTGTACTATTTTGAATGGTTTCGATCCCTTCCTGTAGTTTTAAAGGATTATCACTTTTTAAAAATAGCTGATGTTCAGCCTCCTGATTGATCAAAGGAGCAATATTTCTAAAATGATCATATACGTCTTTAGATATAATCATATTGAATCCTGCGTAAACTCTAAAGGGTAAAATACCCATAGGCAATTTATTCGTAAGTGCAATAATTTCTACAGATTCTAATGGTATATCTTTTTCTTTTGACCAATCATAATAGTTTAAGTCAAGCTTTAATCCTTCCCTGGCTTTTATCATTTTGCTCTCGACATATCTGTCTTCTTCAGTATTTTTATATTTTGCTGTATCAATAATAACTGCTCCTGGCTTCGTTGTGTCTTTCAGACGATCCAGATTAACCCCTACCTCTTTTGCATAAGCTTTTAAAGATTCATCGTCCAAAACATTGACGTATACAGTATAAAGGTACTTCCCATTTTCCTTTTTACTTTCTGGATCCTCTTTTAAATAATCTGCTGTATATTGCTCATCTACCCAAGTTTTTGCTTCAAAACACTCAATATGCGTTGACTCCGTAATGTTCTCCAACAAATTTATGTGATTAATAATGTTCTCCAGTTCTTCATGATTCTCACTTTGAATCGTTACTTGAATATCGTAGTTTATTCCATGTTGAGTTATTACAACAAGCTTTTTTAACCCTGATGTAAAAAAAGATACTACTAAAAATAAAACCATACTGATGATCAACGAAAAGACTGTTGCTTTATATCGCCTTTTGTTTCTCTTTAAATTTTTAAGCCCCAGATCTCCTTCAATACCAAAAATCTTTCGAGTTAATTTTGCTGTTTTGACTTCTTTGCTTGTCAATTTTACATCTGTAACCTGGCGAATCGCATCTATGGCAGATACGTTGGAAGCTCTTCTGGCAGGGATATAAGTTGAAATAAAAATGGTAAGAGCAGATATAATTACCGTTATTAAAATTGAAGAAGGCAATACGACAACTCTAAAGTCTTCTGTTAACTGCATTGCACTTTTGATAATAGGATTAATACAGATGAATGTAATCCCAAGTCCCGCAATTCCTGCAATAATTCCAATGGGGATGCTGATGATTCCAATCACAGCACCTTCAAAAAATACTGAATCTCTTTTTTGCTTTTTCGTAGCGCCTACACTGGATAGCATACCGAGATATCTTGAACGTTCCGAGACTGAGATTGCAAAAGCATTGTATATTAATGAAACAGAACCAATCATGATAATTCCTATGATAATGGCAGACAGTTTAAAAAGCATCAGTCTTAATTCATCATCTTTAATAATTCCATAATATCGTAATAAAGAGTGATTAAAGCTTACGGCCTCGATTCCATTATGTTCTGCAAAGTTTTCTCCATAATCAAATATCGAATCATTAATATGCTGTAAGATGACATATGCATTGACCATATCCTTAGATGTCATTACATGTTCATCCACATAGGATAATGCCGTATATCCCGGAGACCAGGCAGGTTCCCACTCAGGTCTTTTAATCATACCTACAATGGTATAGTTTTTTGAGAATTCTTTCACGAAAGTCTCCTCTACTCCCTCTGAATTTCTTTGTAACGTAAAATTCTGGTCAAGCATTACTTCTTTCAGTTCATCATCGATGTAATGTCTCTGTCCAATGTCAAGTGTGATGACATCTCCTATCCTATATGAAACTTTAGCATTGGATAGAATGGGCTCAGAAATCACTATTTCATTTTCATTTTGTGGGAATCTTCCTTCCATAAGCTCTATTGGAAATTGGTTAAAGCCTTCTTCATTATATGCTATCAGGTAAATATACGGTTTGTTCTGATTCTGGCTCTCTATAGGAGCATAGCCTAAACTTCTCTCTAAAATCAAGTTCTTCGTTTCACCATCGTTTTTGATGGCTTCTACTTGTGTTTGATTCACTTCTTTGTAAAGAATATGCCATTCTCCATCTTCAGCAATGGTTTGCCTTCGCATCAAATCCAGATATGAAATGCCCAAGGTAGCCACCGCTGTAACCATTGCTACGGAAATAATGGAACCTATGATTGTAACGAGGGTTCGTTTTTTATTTAATTGCAGCTGCCTTAGAGTTAATTTGTTCACTATATTCATGGGCGAATCACCTCGTTTCTGGTGATCTTCCCATCTTCAATAGCTATGATTCGGTCTGCCTGTAATGCAATCCGTTCATCATGGGTAATGATAACAAGCGTCTGCTCATAAGTCTTATTAAGCATTTTTAAAAGCTCTATGATCTCATGACTGTTTTTGCTGTCGAGATTTCCTGTTGGTTCATCCGCCAGCATCAAAGCGGGATTGTTTATAATCGCTCGTCCTATAGATACTCTTTGCTGCTGACCACCGGAGAGTTGATTGGGCAAATGCTTTAGCCTGTTTTCCAATCCAAGTATTTTTACAATATTACGAAACTGCTCATAGTCAACCTCATGGCCGTCCAGTAGCAAAGGCAAAGTAATATTTTCTTCCACATTAAGTACAGGAATCAGATTATAAAATTGATAAATCAAACCTATTTGCCTGCGCCTAAAGATCGCCAGCTGCGTTTCATCTAAATTGTAAATGTCTGTGCCGTCAATAAACACTTTGCCCTCAGTAGGTATATCCACTCCTCCGAGCATATGTAATAGTGTAGATTTCCCGGAGCCAGACGGCCCTATAATTGCAACAAATTCTCCTTTTTCTATAGAAAAAGAAACGTCATTTAAGGCTTTAACTGCAGTATCACCACTGCCATAAATTTTAGACAGATGTTCTACTCTTAATATTTCCATGTTATAACCTCCAAAATTCTTATTGTGGTTTTAGTATAACTGCCTTAGATGACTTTGCAGTGACTTAATTATTACAATTTAGTCACTTAATTTCTTATAGAATTTCATGCTGAATTCAGTCCCTTGATTTTTCCTGCTTGTAACACTTAGATCTCCATTTTGGCTGGTTACAATGCTCTTTGCCATGGCAAGTCCTATGCCCACACTGTCTTTACTCGCATTTTTCCCTTTGTAAAATCGTTTAAAAATATAAGGGAGGTCTTCTTTATCTATACCCATTCCGTTATCTGAAATTTTAATCTCCGTATACAAAGGATTTTCATAAAATCTAACACAGATTGTTCCTCCTTTTGGCGTATGTTCTATGCAGTTTTTTACAATATTTAGAATTGCTTCTGCTGTCCAGTTCATATCTCCTGTAAAAGCTGCCCTCTCCTCCCCTTCTATAATGAGCTGCTGCTCTTTGATTTCCATTGGAATTAACAAAGGATTGACAGCTTTTTGAATCAGCTGGGATACCAATACCTTATCTTTTTTAAAGGTTACTGTACCAGCATCAATTTTAGATAGTTTTAGTAAAGAAGTTAAAAGCCATTCCATCCGCTCCAGCTGTGCTTCAATATTTTTTGTAAATTCAATTCTTTTTTCTTTTGTCAGATTGTCATTACTTAATAAATCCACCATAACCGTCATCGAAGTCAGCGGAGTTTTTAGCTGATGGGATATATCTGAGAGGGCATCGGCTAACTGCTCTTTTTCTTTTTTAAGGAGTTGTCCTTGTTTGGAAAGCATAAGGGTTACCTTGTATATTTCATTTTTAAGAATGCTTAACTCTCCCTCCCGGTTATCCCGAATATCCAATGTGTAATCTCCATTGGAAATCATCCTCAAATACCCGGAAAGTTCTTTTATTTCTTTATATCGTTTTAGGGTATAGTAAAAACTGCAGCCTATAATAAGCAGAAAAGTCATCGCAGCTATGACACCGGCAACTGGATTCAGAACAGATATAGAGACAGTCCCTGCAGCAAATATCAGAAACACAATAATGGTAAAATGTCGTATTTCCCTATTGCGAAACATATTAATCACCAACCTTGTAGCCAAGACCCCGAATCGTTTTGATAATCGCTGGATTTTGAGGATCGTCTTCTATCTTTTCGCGAATCCTTTTGATATACACCGTGAGCGTATTGTCATTGACAAAATCGCCGGCCACATCCCAGATACCTTCTAATAACTGACCTCGTGACAAAACTTGTCCTTCATTATTAGCAAATACTAGTAATAAACGATACTCTAAAGGCGTAAGATTAACTTCCTTCCCACTTTTATACACTTTTGCATCAAGGGTATTGATTCGTATATCTCCCAACTCCAGAATGTGCTTTGATTGCATACCCTTTTGATACCTTCTTAGTACAGATTTGATACGAGAAATAAGTTCTCTGACCCTAAAAGGCTTTGTGATATAGTCATCAGCTCCCATATCAAGTCCCATGACCACATTGACCTCTTCATCACAAGCCGTCAAAAATATGATGGGGATATCCCATTTTTCTCTTGCTATTTTACATAATTCGTATCCGCTTCCGTCGGGCAAAGATAAATCCAAAAGGCATAAATCAAATTGATTTTCCATTAAAGCTTTTTTCCCTGACATAACATCATAACAAATCACCACATTATACCCTTCCTGTTCCAGAGAATACTCCAAACCACTGGCAATGGTTCTGTCATCTTCAACGAGTAAAATCTTCAAAAACTCACCTCCAAAAATGCTTATTGGATTATTTATAATATTATAACGTATCTTTTTTATAATGTAATTGGTTTCAGCCTGAGTCTAATATCTTCCTGACATTAAACTTCTTTATTTTCCACAAGTAAAAAGCTCCCTCACTGATCTTTCTTCGGCGATCAGTGAAAGAGCTTTTTATCTTATTCTTTTATTCCATCCAACTGATAAACCGGGACTCCTTGTTCTTTCCCTTTCACTTTAATTTCTCCCAAAGGTGTAACATCTACTTTATCTTTCACTTTTTCATATGTAGCCTGGCTGATCAAGATTTGTCCCGGCTTTGCATTGCTTTCAAGCCTTGCTGCAGTATTAACCGTATCTCCTATGGCTGTATAATCCATTCTTACTTGTGCTCCAATATTTCCAATAACCGCAATTCCTGTATTGACACCAATACCAAATTCGACCGTTCTTCCAAAGCGTTCAAGGAGTTTTTCCTTTAACGCTTTGGAACCTTCTTTCATTCTCCATGCTGTTTGCACTGCCTTAAAAGCATGATCTTCTAAATTCAAAGGTGCATTAAAGATAGCCATGGTAGCATCTCCGATAAATTTATCCAGTGTTCCTCCACAGGCAAAGATAGATTCTGCGCAAAGATTCAAATAATTATTTAAAATCTCAACAATTTCTTCAGGTTCCGCTTTTTCCGAAAGAGGAGTAAATCCTCTGATATCCACAAACAAAACGCTGATTTCTTTTCTGATGCCTCCCAGTTTCAAGCCTTCTTTACCTTCACTTAATATCTTTTCCACAACCTGCGGTGCAACATAACGTCCAAAGACTTCTGTCACTCGCTTGCGTTCAAGAGCTTCTTGAATATATCTAAAGGCAATAGCAAAAATATAAGTAAAAATAAGCAACAGTACAGGATAAGCAATGGATAAAACAATATTCTTTTCATAAACCCCCTTGGCAATGACAATGTATAAGCCTATAACGGACATCAGCAAAACAAACATCCATCCCGGAGAATATTTTCTGAAAAAGTAATAACTAAAAATCGAAAATGCAATGAGTATTATTAAGTTAACAAAAAATGACGCTGAGCGTTTATAATTTCCATTTAATAAATTCTGAACAATATTTGCATGAATTTCTACTCCGTGCATAGGCGTACCGTGATCCAACGGAGTCAGATACATATCGGCAATTCCCATACCATAGGGACCTACCAATACAATCCTGTCTTCAAAATATTCCGGTGGTACTTCTCCTGACAGCACACTGGCATAGGATACATATTCTACTTCTCCGGGTTTTCCTGAAAAATCAATCAACATCCTGTTCCATGCATCCAGTGGCAAATCTTCTATATTGGGTTGCTGCCCATGCTGCTCCATGTACTTCTTATATAAAGTCCACGCAAAGCTTTCTATTTTTTCCCCCTGATAATCAAAGTGCAAGATGGTTTTTCTGATTACACCATCCTTGTCAGGAATGGTATTGATATGCCCCTGAACAGATGCTTCTTTTAGCTCAGGAAATGGTTCCATCAATTCATCTGTTTTCATTTCCTCTGCTTTTATCGTTTCGTCGAAAATCCCATATACGGGAATCACTACGGATCCGTTATTTTTAACAGCATCTACAAAAATAGCATCTTCCTCCGGATCTGGGGCTGGTTCTGAAAAAATAACATCTATACCTATAACCGCTGGGCTCCCCTGGGATATGGTGTTCAACAGAGCACCATGGACGCTTCTTGGCCAGGGCTACTGACCAATCTGGCCAAGACTTTCCTCATCAATTCCCACCACCACAACACGGGTATCTATTTGCTTATTCTTATTGCTTCGGAGCAAACTATCCTGCAAATTACTTTCTAAAGTTTCAAAAGTATTAAAATATGTAAATAAACTAAAGACTAAGAATAAGCAAATCATAGAATATAAAGATTTTTTGTTCAAGAATATCCCTCCAAAATTAATCATGGGAGTGTCACAAGTACTGTGTCGTATTCATCTAACCATTCAACATGATAACCTAAGTTTTCTGTCAAAAATCTTGTATGCACCAGGATTCTTCCATCTTTAAGGATAACTGGATCCTTATTAATAAAAATTTGCTTTTTCCATTCGTCCTTTTGAATCGTTATTTCCTTCTTAGCTGCATCATATGTAACTTTCGCGCCTAAACTCTCACTGAGTTTTCGAATAGGAACCATAACCTTTCCATTATCCTTATAAGGCTTTACATCTGTAAATTCTACTTTACTTCCGTTAACCCAAACTTGAATTTCTCCAGGAATCAAAGTAATTTGCAAAAAATCTTCCCCTTCTGTTTCTTCAACCTGGATAAGGTTGCTTTCGTTGACTTCAAATTTTTTAACCTTATTGTTCCACATATCAGAAACATATAGGGATCCATTACTGTATGATATTCCTACAGGGCCATAAAGTACCCCATCTGCAGTTTTTAAGGTATATACTTGATTGTCTTTAATCACTCGGATTTGATTATTAAACATATCTCCGATCAAAATCATTCCTTCATTTGACACATCGATTCCTTTCGGGAATTAAACTGCGCCTGTGAAGCAGCACCATCTTTATATCCTCCAATTATATATCCTGCATCATTTTTTTCTGTACCACTTCCTGCAATTGTAATTACTTTATTATCTTTAATTATTCTGATTCTTTGATTGCCACTGTCAGCAACATACAGCGTTCCCTGCCCGTCTATTGCCAATCCTGTAGGCTCATTAAACCTGGCTTCTTCAAGGCTTCCATCCTGATAGTCACCATCGTCACTTCTCTTCCCCGCATAGGTGGATATCTCTCCCGCTGGAGTGATCTTTCTGATCACATGATTTAAGGTATCAGCAATGTATAAATTGTCATCTTTATCAATGGCAATTCCTGAAGGTTGATTAAACTTAGCTTCTGTTCCTTTTTTATCTGCAAAACCAGCTTCTCCTGCTCCTGCAAAGGTATATACTTTATTATCTTTTATCACTCTGATGACATGATTGCCTGTATCCACAACAAAAATATTTCCTTTAGAATCAATGGCTATATCCCTTGGCTCATTAAATCTTGCTTCAGCGATCCCACCATCTACATATGCCCCTGTAGGGAATCCATAATGATCCACATATTTTGAATAAGCCCCTATAGTCGATACTTTGCCGCCCGAAATCTTGCGAATCACATGATTGTAAGAATCCGCAACAAAAATTTCCCCATCTTTGTTTTTTATAATGCCATAAGGGAATCTGAATTCCGCCACAGAAAAATCTCCGTCCTTGTATCCCAAATTCCCTGAACCAATGGACTCAAAATTTACCTCTTCGGCGTTTACGAAAACTGTATTTGAAAAAACAAAAATGAGCATCATCAAGGTTAAAAACACTTTTTTCATTCTATATACTCCTGATATTGCAATTCATATATTAATAATAATATATTTTTAAATCATTGTCTATTTTTAATGTTTACTATTTTACAACAGTTTAGAACTTTCATTGATTAACAGAAGCTCCCTGCGCTTTTCCTTTTACTTTTATTTCCTCAAAGATATAACCCAGCGTCCAAAAGCTCCTGTCTCTTGCTTAAGTTCTAAGAGTTTTTGAATATATCTTCTAAGGGAGATGACAAAAATATCCCTCTAGCTATCAAAAGATAGTTGGAGGGATAATGATCTGCGTACTATTCATCAAATTCAACACTGGCTTCCAAACCGAAAGCTTCTCCAATAATATCGGCAAGTACTCTTGCTAGAGGTTGAGGAATACTGCTAAACTCTACAAAAAACTCAATCGTATCATTGGGACCAACAACAATTGCAATACCCGTTTCGTCATTATCGAATTTACTAACTACAGCTAATTCACTTAAAAGATTATCCTCATTTCTAGCATCTCCGATGGCTACCCATATATCTTCTGCATCTCCATTAAATAATTCTTTTAACGATTCTTGAATGTAATATTTTTCATTGTTAACTTTAAATCCAACTTTCAAGTCAGCCTCATAATCTGAAATATTGCCTCCAAAACTAGTTTGACCGTTGATCATTCCAAAAGCGGTTTCAACAGCAGCTTGGATGTCACTTCTTTCCCCCTCATTGCACTCATCAAGACCCACGATTGCAAATTCAAGTTTAGCATCTGCTCCTCTGCCTTCAGTTATTAATATCAGTTCTTCTCTGTTACCGACATTGACAGTATGAACACTAACTTGATCAGATAATACTCCTCCTTCATTGTTTGAAAGATTTCTGATAATGTGAGTGATTTCGGGTCTTTCAATCATATCAGCGCTAAAGTCATCTGCAAGCGCTCCAGTTCTATAATAAACTGTTTTTCCTACTTCTTCGTCATACACGCTAAACTCCAGCTTAATATTATAAGCCCATGAGTCAGAAAAAGAAGCATCCATATCTAATCCATCTGTTATAATCCATGCAGGTGTATCTAAATCATGGTTAGGATTTAGTCCATGAGTGATCAAAGCATTATAATCATCAATCACGAGATTTGAAAGAGCTAATAAATCTGAATCAGAATTTTTCAAAGCTTCCTTTGGAATGATCAGTTCTACTTTCTGTATTTGTGAAATGTCATAATCCGGTACTGCCGGGAATTTAAGCACAAGCATTTCCTCTCCATATATTTCAGTGAGTGCTACAACATCTGATAATCCTGAATCTATCTTTTTAAACATTGCTTCTTGTACTTTTTTCCATGCATCCTGGTCAGTATAAGCAAAAAATCCATTGATCAATTTCTTAATTTTATCAGCATTTTGAGTGATGTCATCCGCCCATTGATATTCATAATAACCAGAAGGATCTAAGGCAATGTCAATCTGGATACCGTAATCTTTTATTGCTTTTTTAAATAATAATTCATTATTATCAGCATCCACTCGGGCAAAATAATCTTCTACAAAAGGTGCTTCGATGTTCCTGTCTTTCAATACTGTATTATTTTTGTCCTTCACTTGGTCTGTAAAAGCAATTCTTAGAACCTTTTTATCATCCAAAGCATATAAGTCATCCTTAAATGTTAATATTAATATTGTATAATTACCATCATACATTGAACTCCAACGAACTTCCCTTATTAAGTCCTTGATGGATTGATAACCGCCCATTGAATCCTTTATTTCAATGTCTGAAATAATTTCATCAATATCTGTGTTTAAAATGTTTTCATGTAATGAAGAATTGAAACGAACAACAGCTGTAGTTGATTCAACATTCATCGGTAGCAATTCAGCTTCAAAATCATTCTGGGTAAGGATAATCTCCGTTAATGGATTTTCCCCTACATTTATTGTTACCTCTACGTTCCTTCCTTAATATCCTTCCTTCGATACCTCTACGATGTATGAACCAGGCGTTACTTCAAAAATAGCTTCTCCATTGCTTCCTGTTGTTCTCTCTATTGCTGCCCCAGATCCTTCATTCACATTGATTAGCGTTACCTTTGCGCCTTCTATTGCATTTCCATTCTCATCTTTCACATATACAATTTTTCTTACTCTGCTAGTTGAAGGCGATCCTCCTCCAGATGAAGACGATCCTCCTGTAGCACTGCTATTATTCCCTTCCGTAATCACTCTTGGGGGTTCTTGTTCCTCATTCTCTGACTGTTTTTCCTCTTCTTGCTTTTTCTGTATTAAATTCTCCACCTCGTCTTTATCTATGTCAATAACTCCTGGATATCTTTCCAATAATTCAAGGAGAGTTTGAAGTGTAAACAAATCTAATTCGTCTAAATTGATTGATTCTAGGTTTTGAATACCAGTATCACCAAAAATCGTTAACCTTTGAAGACTATTAACCTCTGTAGATGAAGATTGATCAGCTGAAGTTACTTCTACTGTTCCCTCTATAACCGTAACTTCAGTGCCTTCCTGTGATTGCTTTGCAAAATACTCTGTTCCTCTTACACCCATAACTGCTGTCGGTGTGTGTATTTCATATTTCGAATTCGCATTGAGTTTTTTCTGCACATGATTAAAAACATTACCGGTCCATAGCTGAAGTTCTGTACTTTCAGCAACGGCAGAGCCCTTTAACTCCTTAACCATTATTTTTGTACTAGGCCCTATTTTTACTTCTTTGTCATTATCCAATATTACCCGAACCCAGGAATCTTTTTTCGTAATAATCGTATCTCCCTGATTTAAACCCATACCTTTAAATGCAGAGATGCTCTTTTCTCCTCCGGCTCTAAGTACACCAACTTCGCCACTTAACTCTGAGACCTTTGCCACTCTTTGATAATCGGCCGCTGCAACTTGAATGCTGCTTCCAAAACTCGTTATAAAAATAAGCCACATGATAAGGACATTTCTTAACATTTCTATATATCTTTTCATCATATCCCTCCACAACACAAAAAACTCTTTCCATCTTAAACGTTCGTACAAATTTGATTTATAATATATAATAATATATTTTTGCATGCGTGTCTATTCAAAATATTTAATATTTATTAACAATTTAAACCTATTGTATTATTTTTTACAATACTTACTCTTCAAAATTATTTACCTATTTGCAAATAAATGTTATATAATAAATTATCAATAAAAAATGGGAGGAAAATTTATGAAAGAAATGGAGCAATATCACTTTGAAGAAGTTGCTCAGCAGCTTTCAAACCTGATATCGATTGCTATTGCACTGTCTTCTGAGAAAGATTTAGCAAAATTATTGGATATGATCTTATCAGAGGCAAGACGCATTACCCATGCAGATGCAGGGACTTTATATATGATTGAAGACAATAAATTGGCAGCAAAAATTGTTCACAATGATACTATGAATACATTCCTTGGAGGAAAAGGGGACCAAATCACTATTCCCCCTGTACCCATAAATGACATCTATGTCAGCGGATACGTTGTAAATCATGGAGTATCCATCAATATTCCAGATGTTTATAACGACGACAGTTTTGATTTTTCAGGGCCTAAAAAATATGATGAAATGACAGGTTATCTGACCCGTTCCATGCTCGTTATACCATTAAAAAATCATAAATCTGAAGTCATCGGAGTATTGCAGTTACTCAATGCAATCGATAAAAATACCAATGAAGTAATTCCTTTTCCAAAAGAATACCAACTTATTATTGAATCTTTAGCTTCTCTGGCAGCAACTGCCCTTACCAACTCTCAGCTCATACAAGAAATAGAAGCTTTATTGGATTCATTCATTCAAGTCATGGTAACTGCTATTGATTCCAGAACCCCTTATAATGCTACTCATACACAAAAAATTGCTTCTTTGGCCCGTGCACTGGCAGAAGCAATTAATGAAGATACAGAAGGATTTTACAAAGATGTTTATTTTGATGAAAAGGAGTTAAAAGTCGTATCCACCGCTGCATGGCTTCATGATATAGGCAAAATGGCGGTTCCTCTTTCCGTTATGAACAAGGCAACCCGCCTGGATAAAAAACTTCCTTTTGTCCTCCAGCGAATCGATTATGCCATGGAGCGAAAAATCAATCACTATTTTGAGACTGTTTTACAAGCAGAAAATCCTTTATCTGTAACCCTAATTTTAAAAGAAAAAGAAAATATCAAGAAAACATATAAGCATTATCGTGACACGATTATAAAAGCAGATAATCCCTCTACATTTATTGATGAAGAATTAAAACAAGAAATCCTTTACATTGCCAGTACAACTTATCCCGGTGAAGATGGAACAGACCTTCCCCTTCTAACGGATGAGGAAGTAGAACAACTATGCATACAAAGAGGGACACTTACCGCAAAAGAACGAAAGATCATGGAAGATCATGTACTGTTTACTGAACGTATGCTGTCTAAGATGAGATTTGGAACGGAATTAAAACGCGTTCCAGAAATTGCTTGTATGCATCATGAGCAATTGGACGGGAAAGGCTATCCTAATGGTCTAAAAGGAGACCAAATCCCACTAGAAGCCAGAATCCTTGCCATAGTGGATATATTTGACGCTTTAACTGCTGTAGACAGACCTTATAAAAAAGCTATTCCTCTTGACAAATCCCTTAGTATTCTCCAGAGTATGGCTAAGGAAAATAAAATTGATCAAAACTTATTGGATCTATTTATCAAAAAACGTGTATGGGAAAAAGCATCCCTTCCTTTATAAGTAAATGGTCATTCCTTCTCTAGCAGCAATCGTATCAGGATATACCTCTTTTGCCGCTTTTTCAATAGCTTTCATATCTGAATCTGTATGATGAATATCGTGATGAAAGAGTACCAGCTTTTTGCCACCGGCAGCTCTGCATAATTTAATACCTTCCAGCCATGTAGAGTGCCCCCAGCCTTTTTTAGATGTTCTGCCATTATAGCCATGGTACTCTTCTTCCGTATACGTTGCATCATAAATAATAATATCTGCATTTTTTGCATGAGATACCAGAGATTCAAAAGTCTTCGCGGAGTGTTCAGTGTCCGTAAGATAGCAAATAATATAATTTTTATATTGAATTCTATAAGACAAGCATCCTCCCGGATGATTGGTAGCAGATGTCATTACAGTTATATCATCATCTAATTGAATCTTTTGCTTGTCTTCAATTTGAATAAATTCAAGATGAGCTTTTAGATGTTCAATCTGAACCGGGAAAAAATGAGAATGCATTTGATTTCTAAGAAGATCTTCGAAAGAAGCATCCTTTTTCCCTGGTCCGAAAATTCTAAAACTGTTGCCTTCTAAGAAGACCGGCCCAAAAAAAGGAAAACCCTGAATATGGTCCCAATGGGTATGGGTAATAAAAATATCCCCATTTATCTTTTGGTATCTTTTTAAAAGGCTGTCTCCTAAAGCACGAATACCAGTGCCAGCATCCAGGATGAAGAGTTTGCTTCCCAACAAAACTTCCACACAGGAGGTATTCCCTCCAAACTCTGCCGTATCTTTCCCTGGTGTAGGAATGGAACCCCTTACACCATAAAATGTAATGGACGCATTCTTTTCTCCCATTGCTTTTTGCTCCTTTGTCTTGTTGTATTTACACTTAGTATTATTGTAGTATATCACAGTTCCATTATGACTTAAATGAATACTTTAACTCATTTTTATTTTCAAATAATTTAAGAATTTCAATGAATCTACACTTCTTATTCTAGGACTTTTTTCCTATTTTTGAATATAAAATATTTCTCAACCGCTTAAAATGATATAATATAGAGAAAAGTCCTTAATACTATACTGATTATGGGAGTTGATATCGTGCCAAGTGATAAAGGCGAAAAAAAAGGAATAAGCTAGCTAAAAAATATTCGCTCCAGCCAAATTCAAACGGAACCAACTACAACAGAACCCCTATCTTCCGTTGAATTTACAGAAGAACCTGAAGCAACTGATCCACAAAACAATAGTGATTTACTCTCAAAAGATACTCAGGATAAAATTGTGCTGGATTTAATTGTCTCCCTGGAAAATATGCTGAAAGACCGCCAATTAATCCAATATAGAAATAAAGCTTTAGAAGAGCAATTACAAAATGCTAACGAAACCATCAATCGTTTAAAACAAGACCAGTTAAAGAAAGAACAACTTTTACAGAAAAAGAATAAGGAAATCCGTTCATTGGAAGACAGCCTCACAAGCAAGCAAATGAGTTACGAACAGCTCCTCGAAGATTATAAAGAATTCCAAAATACTGCAAAAATTGAATATGATAAAATTGCAAGTCATCTGGAGGCGGAAAGAAATAAATACAATAAACTGAATGAGCAAGCTACCAATGCTCAATATCAAAGTATGTTAAAAATTAATGAATTAGAAGAAAAAATCAGAACCTTAGAAATCGAGAAGCAGCAATATGCTGAACAATATCAAAAAGTACTCAAAGAAAAGACAGAATTACTGCAAACCATTAATGATTTTACAGAAAGAATGAGTTTTTCTTTCTTGCCAAAAAATAACACTTCTAATTCATCAGCTCAAGAATAAATATTTATAAACGAGATCCATACCTAAAATAAGGGGGGCAACCATGTCAGTTTATTACGGAAAATTGCTTGAGCTAGTAACAATTAATAAAAAAGATGATAAATATTTTTTACATATTAAAATATCCTTTATTGAAGATGCAGAATTTTATTGGGAAATTGATGAATATACAGCAAATAATTTACTGAATGTTACTAGCTTTGAGGGAAGGTATAAATATAGAATCTCATTTTACACTTCGTGGAATGAGATTCAAAAGCAGTATTCGGGCATATTGATCCAAACATACAGAGATCAAAGTCAACCCATAGGTTTTCATTGCTCAGAAAATTATATCAAGGCACTGAATAAAATCAGAAATATTCAGCACATTGTTGATTTGAGTAAATTATCCTTTATCTCTGTAAAGCCGTTTTCATCCAATGATGAGAAGGACAGTATAAAAAATGCTGAACAGGAGAATACACCTGAAACTGCCCCACCAAAAAAATTTGTTCTTGCATATACAAAGACAACTGCTACTTTTTTAAGTATCCTTTTTGTAATCTTGTTTAGTTGCTCAAGTCAAGGATTTATAATAGGCAAAACAAAACCGGGAAATCAATTATTCACTCAGGCTGCATTCATTCAAACAGATGTAACCCCGTCTTACAATCAAAATTCTGCTATAAAGGATGATGTTGTGATGGATGACGTTATAAATGATGAGATTGTGAAAGAGAATTCATTACCAGAAAAGCCTGTCCAAATTGAGTCCAGTATCCCTTTTGTAGAACTTGGTGAAACAATATCCTATAGTATTCCAAAAGGATCTGTTGCCCTTACTTTTGATGATGGTCCTTCCAATTATTCCAAAGACATTGTGGATATTTTAAAGAAATATGATATTGGAGGAACATTTTTCTTTATTGGACTTAACGCAAAAAAATATCCTGAGCATGTACAGTATGTATACTCCAACGGATATTCCATAGGAACTCATTCAATGAACCACAGCAATCTGACTGCTCTTTCCAATGAAAGGCAAGATGAGGAACTTACACAATCAAGTCAACTGATCGAAAGTCTGACAGGTGAAAAATTATCTCTCTTTCGACCTCCTTATGGGGCTATGAATCAAAGAATCATAGAGCTGGCAGATCAACATGAATGTAAAATTGTTCTTTGGAATAATGACCCTGAAGATTGGAAAGGCAAAAATGCAGATGCTATAGTAAGCCACATTAAAAACACAAATACATCAGGTTCAATTATTCTGCTTCATGAATCCCAAGCGACTGTAGAAGCCTTGCCAAGAATCATAGAATATCTTAAAGAGCAAAATTTAGAAATTGTAAGTTTAAAATAAACATTATATTTCTTGAAATTATAATATACTTGATTTATAATAAAATAAAACGACTTTCTGCGAGGTACGTCCTTTCAGGAGTTGTCATTTTTTTAACAAATCTTTTGTACTGATACAAGAGGGTTCGTCCCGATTGCGAAGGCAAGAGCATAATAAGTATTCAACCGAATTCATGTGTTGAATTGGGTTTGTTAATTATTATCCTTGTGCCTTTGCCTTTGGTACAAGGATTTTTATTTTTGAATAAATAATTGAGGTGAAGTATATGGAAACGAGAATTGCTGTTGTAGGTATTATTGTTGAGAATCCCAATGCTGTTGAAAAATTAAATAATATTTTACATGAGTACAGTAAATACATCATCGGACGAATGGGAATCCCCTATCACAAACGCAATATTTCCATTATCAGCATTGTTATGGATGCGCCTAATGATGTAATCAGTGCATTATCCGGAAAACTCGGTATGCTTCCCCATGTAAGTACAAAAACTGTTTACTCTAAACTCACATTTGACAGTGAATGAAAGGAAGGAACGAATGCAAAGCCTCATTGATAAGTTGCATAAAGAAAAGACATTGGAAAAAGATGAATTTGAAACCCTTCTGACTACTCTTACAGAGGAAGATAAAAAATATTTGTTTTCCAAGGCAAGATCTGTGGCTAATCAATTCTTTGGCAACAGAATATATGTCAGAGGATTAATCGAATTTACAAATTACTGTAAAAACGATTGTTACTATTGTGGTATTCGAAAAAGCAATTTAAAAGCCGACAGATACCGGCTCAATAAAGAAGAAATTCTTTCCTGCTGCGAACAAGGCTATGAACTGGGATTTCGCACCTTTGTACTCCAAGGCGGAGAAGACCTGTGGTATTCCCATGAAGAAATGCTGGATATTGTTTCATCTATAAGAAATGCTTATCCTGACTGTGCCATTACCCTTTCTCTTGGAGAAAAAACTTATGAACAGTATCTTGAATTATTTAAGGCTGGAGCGAACCGTTACCTGCTTCGTCACGAAACAGCGAACACATCTCATTATTCAAAACTCCACCCTCCCAGTTTAAGCGCTGAAAATAGAAAGAAATGTTTATATGATTTAAAAGAAATAGGCTATCAAGTCGGTACAGGATTTATGGTGGGTTCTCCTTATCAAACCACAGAAAACCTGATAGAAGATTTGCTATTTATTAAGCATTTCGAACCGCAAATGATTGGAATTGGTCCTTTCATTACCCATAAAGATACGCCATTTGCTGATTTCCCCTCAGGGCAACTGGATTTGACCCTTGTACTGATTGCTATACTGCGTTTAATGCATCCCAATGCTTTGATTCCCGCAACTACTGCCCTTGGAACCATCGATCCTAATGGTCGTGAAAAAGGAATCCTTGCCGGTGCCAATGTGGTTATGCCCAATCTTTCTCCCGTTGGTGTAAGGAAAAAGTATTCCCTGTATGATAACAAAATCTGCACCGGAGAAGAAGCTGCAGAATGCCGTATGTGTCTGCAGAACCGCATGAAAAAAATAGGATATGAACTCGTTGTGGACAGAGGAGACTATCGTCCCATTCACTCATTGAAAGGAGAATATTATGAGTCTTAACAATACCCCCCGTTCTAACCGGCTGCATATAGGAATTTATGGAAAACGAAACAGTGGTAAGTCTTCCCTAGTAAATGCCATAACCGGTACGGAAACAGCATTGGTCTCTGACTATGCTGGGACTACTACAGACCCTGTGTATAAATCTATGGAAATATACGGTATCGGTCCCTGTGTTTTTATTGATACAGCTGGTTTTGACGATGAAGGCGAAATCGGAGCACTAAGGGTTAAAAAGACGAAAGAGGCCCTTGATAAAACCGATATTGCCTTAGTCGTATTTGACGGCAGTAAAAACATAGAAAAGGAAAAAGAATGGATTAAAACGTTAAAAAATAAACGTATTCCAACAGTTGCTGTAGTAAATAAGGCAGATTTAATACATGATGTTGAAGAGGTCAGCAGCTATATAAAATTGGAAACAGGTACAGAACCCCTTGTTGTAAGTGCCAAAGAGAAATCCGGCATTGAAAAAATTCGCAATGCTATCCTAAGAAATCTTCCAGAGGACTATGACACTCAGACGATTACCGGAGGCATCGTTAAAGACGGCGATCTTGTTCTTCTTGTAATGCCGCAGGATATTCAGGCGCCAAAGGGTCGCCTCATTCTTCCCCAAGTCCAGACTTTAAGAGAACTTCTAGATAAAAAATGTGTGGTTCTAAGCACAACCACCGATCAACTGGACAAGGCGCTTGCATCACTGGCACAAGCCCCTGATGTAATCATCACAGATTCCCAGGTATTTAAGACAGTTTATGAAAAGAAACCACAAGAAAGCAAACTAACTTCTTTTTCCGTTCTTTTTGCAGGATATAAGGGAAATATCGATTATTTCACCAAAAGTGTCACAGCCATTGACAACCTAAGGGAAGATTCCAAAGTTCTGATCGCTGAAGCCTGCACCCATGTGCCTCTTACGGAAGACATCGGCAGAGAACAGATCCCCAGGCTCCTTCGTAAAAAGGTAGGGGAAAATCTTACAATCGATATTGTAAGCGGGCCAAACTTTCCAAGTGATGTATCTTCTTATGACTTAATCATTCACTGTGGCGGATGTATGTTTAATCGCAAATACGTCCTTTCACGGATTGAAAAAGCAGCTAATCAAAATGTTCCCATGACGAATTATGGAATAGTCATTGCTTATTTGTCCGGAATACTTGACAGAATCAGTATAAACTAAAACCAACCTACTTTGAAGGGAGTTTACAACATGTATAATATAAAATCTTTGGATGCTAATGAATTTATCGATGATGGAGAGATCCTAAGTTCTATTGAAGAAGCTAAAAAACTGGCCAAAAATCCAAGTGAAATCGACAAAATCCTAAATAAAGCAAGGACCTGCAGAGGACTTACCCACAGGGAAGCTGCCGTTTTACTGGAAGTGGATGACGATGAAACCCTTGAAAAAATCTATAAACTGGCTAAAGAAATTAAAGAAAAAATTTACGGCAAACGTATTGTGATTTTTGCACCTTTATATTTATCCAATTACTGTGTGAACAACTGTAAATACTGTGGATACAAATGCAGTAATGAAATCAAAAGGCATCGTCTGACACAGGAAGAACTTCGGGCAGAAGTCAGAGCATTAGAAGCTATGGGACATAAGAGACTTCTTCTGGAAGCGGGAGAAGACGATGAAAACTGCCCCATCGAATATATTCTGGAATGTATCCAAACGATTTATAATGAAAAATTTGAAAATGGATCCATTAGAAGGGTTAATATTGATATAGCAGCCACCACTGCTGAAAATTACAGAAAACTCAAAGAAGCAGGCATTGGCACATATATTTTATTCCAAGAAACTTATCACAAGCCAACCTATCTTGCCATGCACAAAGGACCAAAACACAATTATGAATGGCATACAGAAGCTATGGACAGAGCCATGTTGGGCGGCGGAATTGATGATGTCGGCATCGGACCTCTGTTTGGATTATATGATTACCACTACGAAACCGTAGCCCTCCTTATGCATGCCGAGCATTTAGAGGCTGTCAGCGGCGTGGGACCACATACTATTTCATTTCCAAGGTTATTGCCCGCTGAAGGGGTGGATTATGACAGCTTCCCTTATTTGGTTAATGATCGTGATTTTAAAAAAGTAGTAGCAGTCATTCGTCTGGCGGTACCTTATACTGGACTCATTCTTTCCACAAGAGAAAGCGTTGAATTCCGTCGAGAACTTTTGGACATAGGTATTTCTCAAATGAGTGCCGGTTCCAGTGTAGGGGTAGGCGGATACGCTAAGAAAATGGCTGCCGAAGAAAAAGGCATAGAAGAAACGCCTCAATTTAATCTGGCCGACCATAGAAAACCTATTGATGTACTAAAAAGTCTTGTAAAAGACGGATATCTGCCAAGTTATTGCACAGCTTGCTACAGAGAAGGAAGAACAGGAGATCGCTTTATGCCTCTTGCAAAATCAGGCCAAATCGCTAACTGTTGTCTTCCCAATGCTCTGCTGACTTTTGAAGAATATCTGAATGATTATGGTGACGAAGAACTTAAAGCAATGGGACGAAAAATGATTGATCAAGAAATTCTGAACGTTCCCAATGAAAGGCAAAGAGCAAGAGCCATAGAATATTTGAACCGAATCCGTCAAGGAGAAAGAGATTTAAGATTCTAAAAAAATCCGCCAGCTTAGCTGGCGGATTTTTTCCCATTTTATAATATCATATAAATACATTAAATTTTTTGGGGAGATATTTTTCTGATTACTTCTACTTTTGTGATTTTGATTTATTTATCGAATGTCATATACGCTCCTTACTTCAAGTTCTTCAGGAATTCCTTGGAGTATTCTGACACGCCTTTCTCCTGCATCCATATCAAAGAAATTATCTGATAAAATAAGATTGTCTTCTTTATTTCTAATTTGTACAGCTCTCGCATAACTTTTGGCTGTAACAACAATCTCATCGCCTTCAACTCTGACTTGAAGCTGTGGATCTATCAGATGAAAGAACTTAGGTACTGTAAACAAAACACTGCCGCTGCTAATTATTTCTCCATTCTTCTCCATACGATAGCTGACATAATGAGAGAATTCGTCAGCATCCTGAAAGCATTGCCTGTCAAGCCATTTGCTGCTAAACGCCTTAACTTGCACTGTCTCTTTTCCTGCTTTTAAAATATTAGAATAATTATCTCTAAGCTCCCAAAATACCTCAACCATTTCATCCTTTGGTGATTCATTGGATACACACAAACGGATGGATTTCTTCAGTTCATAGGGTTCTGCATTTGGATTCGGATCTTGGGAAAGCACACTTTCTTCCTCACAGGATAACAACAAGGGAGCAAAAAAACGTTTTTCATAATAATGTAATGCCTTCCATCGTCCATAATAGTCAATAGAAGACCATGATGCTACCGGCCAGCAATCATTCAGCTGCCATATGATCGTTCCCATACATCGCCCTCTGTTTCTTCTGAAATGTTCAACGCCATAACGAATCGCATCCGCCTGTAAAAGTTGTGAAGCATAGATTAAAGTTTCAAAATTGGTAGGATACAGATACATCTGCTCCATATAGTTCATAATCTTTCCGTTTGCCGACGCGTTTCTCTGATGTTTTTCCATAACCCATGAAAAGATATTTCTGTCTTCAGGATTCGTAAACGATTCTATGGTACGAATAGATGGAAATGATTGAAAGCCAAACTCAGATAAATAACGAAAACGATACTTACGGTATTCTGTAAATGGTTTGTTTCCATGCCATACATCCCAGTAATGCACATCTCCTCTGTCAGGACTGTTTGGATCATCAAAGCTCCCTCCTGATGACGGACTTGATGGCCAGTAGAAAGTATCCGGATCATATTCCTTAAGAACTTTTGGAATGATATACTCATACAGTCGAATATAATCAGCAGCATAACCTTTCTCTTGATTGAAATCATGGTTGCTTAAACAGTAAAAACTTTCCATTTCGTTGTTGCCACACCATAAACCAAGGCATGCATGATTACGAATACGCTTTACGTTCTGTATGAACTCTTCGATCATATTCTGTTCAAATTCAGAATTGGTCAATCGATATACGCCACATGCAAACATGAAATCCATCCATACAACCAATCCCAGTTCATCACAAATATCCCAGAAGAAATCATCTGGATAATAGCCGCCTCCCCATACACGGATAGTATTGTAATTGGCAGCTACTGCCTGTTCTAACAAATTCCTTGTCCGCTCAGGACTGATCCTACTCAAAATGCAATCTTCAGGAATATAATTTGCTCCCATGGCAAAATATGTAATACCATTGACTTCATGAGCAAAACTCTCACCATATTCGTCCTTTGCTCTTCGGATTGTCAGTGTACGAAGTCCAATACGTTTCTCAAATCTGTCAAGTACTTGTTCATCCCGTATAAGTTCTACAATCACTTTATACAACGGTTGTTTTCCTAAACCATTTGGCCACCACAACTGAGGATTTTGGATTTCAATGTCTGATACTGCCTCTCCATCTTCTGTTTCTCTCATTATTAAGCTCTCCCCTTCAGGATTTTCAATCCTCACCCTGGCTTTCAGATTTCTTTTCCTGATCAGCTCTTTATCCATTCCAAAGCATAACGGAAAACGACTATCCATACATTTTAAATCAATCTTCAATGAAAGCGTTACTTTATCTGTCTTATGCTTCTGTCTGATATATACTCCATCCAGACGTTCTGCTTCACATCCCAGTAACAATACATCCCTAAATATTCCTGAATCCGGCAGTCTCGGTCCCCAATCCCAACCAAACATACACTGGGATTTTCTGATATGGGAAGTTCCTCTCATTGCTTCATACACCGTAGGCCAGAATCCTTCTTCCTTCTCACGTTCTTTAATGTATTTTATCGGTGAATGAAATAAAATCCTTAGCTCATTATCTTTTGGAAGTAAAAGAGATTTTATTTCATACTCCCATGTTCTGTGCATGTTGTCCACATATCCAAGATGTTTACCATTCAACCAGATGTCAGCAATTGTATCCAGTCCCTGAAACTGCAGCACTACATAAGGACAGCTCATCACATTTTCATCCGGCGTAAAAACAGTCACATATTCATAATCTTTTTCCATCAGTTTCAATGCTTCTGTTTCCTGATCCCTGAAATACGGGTCTTTCATCAATCCATGATCCAGGTATACCTGATAAACAGAACCTGGTACCTTTGCCTCCAGGTATTCTCCTGTCTGACTTTCTCTCATTTTCCAGTTCTGATTTAAAATTTGTTTAATCACATTTATCACTCTCCAATTAGTCAAATTATTTAAGTAAATTTGCTTAATTTAATTCCTCATTTTATGTTTATTTATTCAGTTTTTTATGCTAATATTTCATATGAGTAATACAGAATAGGGATGTATAGGTTTTGGCTTTCTTTGAAAATATTGAAACGCTGGCAACCCCTTATGAAATATTTATATTTGACACCAATGTGACTACATTACCCTATCCGTCACATTGGCATTATTATATAGAACTTCTGTACTTGTATCAGGGAAATATCATTGTAGAATGTGATCACGTTCCCTATGTCCTGCATCCCAGAGATCTGATCGTCATTATGCCAAAAAGTGTTCACAGTATTTATGCTAAGAATACGGAACATATTCAGTATGGAGTAATTAAGTTTAATCCCAATAAACTTCATTTTTCCAATGAATCAGCTCCTCTTGTGCATTCCGTATTCTGCTGTACCACATTCCAAAAAAAGCTTCCTATTCATTTAAATAAAAAGATACTTACACCGTATCCTGTCAAAAATATTATAGATCAACTGATCCACGAACTTGCACATAAAGAATTGTTCCATGATGATCTGATTGATGCGCTTTTACGCGTGCTTTTAGTTTTAATCATGCGCATATGGCAAAACAGCGGAATTGACCTAAAGTCTGCAAGCGGCCAAAAAGCAGCTCATCCCCAGATTCATTATGCTTTGGAATATATCTCCAATCATTCCGGAGAACCTATTTCTATTCCCGATCTTGCACGGCACTGCAATATGAGTTATTCTACCTTCTCACGTCACTTTAAACAGCAAACCGGACGAAGTTGCAAGGAATATATTGAATATGTCCGTGTGTGTAAAGCACAGGATCTTTTGCTTTTTACAGATCAATCCCTGAATTATATAGCCGCCGAAACCGGATTTGCAGACTGCAGCCATTTTATTAAAACTTATAAAAAATTTCTTGGCATTACTCCTGCCCAGCAACGTAAATCACTGTCATCCAAACGCTGATTGATTTTTCTGTCTAATGTAATGTAGTTGAGAGATCCCATTTCTCATATATCTTAGGGACATCACTGATTAGGCGTTTTGTATATTCTGCCTTAGGATTCAGAATTACATCATCTGCCGAACCATGTTCTACAAATTTGCCGTGTTCCATAATATAAATTGTGTCTGATATATAATATGCCAGTCCTATATCATGTGTTATAAACACTATCGTCATATTCGTTTCATCTCTGAGCTTTAAAAGCATATCCAATATTGTGGAACGCGAGCATGCGTCTATCATTGATGTCGGTTCATCTGCCATCAATATTCTTGGTCGTAACAGGAATATCCGGGCAAGCATCAATCTCTGCATCTGTCCCCCTGACAATTCAAAAGGATATTTATTGGTCAGATCCGCAAATTTCAGATTCACAAAACTGCATGCTTCTGCCATAAGTACAGTTTTTTCCTCTTGCGAAAGATTTTTTTGTCCTCGTAAATTTATACAATCCATTAATACGGTATCTACTTTGGTAAACATATTAAAAGATGCAAATGGATCCTGAAAAACTGCCTGAATGTTTTTCCAGTACTCTTTTCTTTTTTTCTGGGTCTTTATATCTCTTGGCTTGCCATTAAAAAAAAGTTCTCCTTCTGTAATATTAATTAATCCAAGAATCATTTTAAACAAAGTCGTCTTTCCACTACCAGACTCGCCTACAATGGATATGATCTCTCCCTTTTTAAAATCGAAATCCACATGATCTACTGCAATAGTCTTCTTGTTACCCATGCCAAATATTTTTGTAACTCCTTTACCGCTCAAACATGATTGATTTTCATTCTCCATATCCATACGCCTCCTTTAATTCGTCCTCTTTCATCAGACATCGATAGTATCTCCCCGAAGCTGCTTTGATCATATTGGGTTTAATAATACGGCATTCAGGTTTGGCGTAGCAGCATCTCTCTGCGAAACGGCAGCCTTCAGGCGGATGTTTCAGATTAGGAGGCGCACCCGGAATGGCTGTTAATTTCTTGCTTTTTATTCCTGATTCTGGTACAATAATAGATTCCATAAGTCCCTTTGCATACGGATGTTTCGGGTAAAATACTATTTCTCTGGCGTTTCCTATTTCTACAATCTGCCCTGCATACATGACCATAATGTCATCGGTAACATTGTATAAAAGAGGGAGCTCATGTGTAATAAATATCATTGATTTTATATATCCCTTATCCATTAATTCCCGTATCATCTTAATCACCATTTTCTGACTGGTAACATCCAATGCAGAAGATGGCTCATCTGCAATCAAAACCTTAGGATTTAAAATAGTGGAAACAGCAATAACTGTTCTTTGTTTCATTCCCCCTGAAAGTTCAACAGCATATTTATCCAGTACTTCTGTCGGTAGACCTAAGGCCTGAAAACGTTCCTTTGCCATCTCTCTGACTTCTGACCTGCTCATAGATTTATTATGTGTATGTACAACATCCCATAAGAAATCAATAATCTTTTGAGTAGGATTCAATGCATTCATGGCTGCTTGTGGAATGTATGAGATCTCGGTTCCAAGTATTTTTTTGCGTACATCATCTGGCTTCATTGAAGTAACATCCACACCATTTATCAGAATACTCCCGCTTATATAATGCAGAGGTGGAAAATAGTATCCCATAAGACTCAGTGCAAGGGTTGATTTGCCGCAGCCTGATTCGCCGGCAATTCCAAGTGATTTTCCTTCTTCCAGTGTTAAAGATACACTATCAACTGCATATACATCCTCATGAAAACGGGTTACATACTTTGTCTTTAAATCCTTTACTTCCAATATTATCTTGCCCATTGTTCTGCTCCTTTCCTAATCTCGCAATGTGGGATTAAATACCTGATCCATTCCTGTATTCATTAGATTCAATGAAAAGGAAATCAACGCAATCACAAGAATAACAGGAAAATATGCCCACCAGGAGCCATTCAGATGTGCTGTATAAGTCAAGGCCCAGTTCATCATAAGGCCCAAAGTTGCCGTTTTGGTTGTTGCAGGTCCAAGGCCAAGCATAGAAAGCTGTGCCTCTGCAAGTATACCGCTTGAAATCTGAAGAATAAATGCCATAACAACATAAGAGGCTATATATGGCAATATATCTACCAGAATAATCCTAAATAATCCGTGTCCTGAAAGTTTTGACATGTTAACATGGTCACGGTTTCTGAGTGAAATAACCTGTGAACGCACACTTCGTGTAGTCCATGTCCAAGAAGTCAGACCGATAATAACTGCAACCATAAAAACGCCCCTTGCTTCCTGTCCTACACTATATGATATAAGGATCAAAATAACAAACGATGGAACAACTGTAAACAAGTTTGTTACAAACATAATGAAGTCATCTGCAAAACCACCTAAAAATCCTGCCAAAAGTCCAAAAAACAAACCAATTCCGGTAGCAACTATTCCAGCAATAAAACCAATAAGCAGTGAAGTACGTGTTGCATAAATCAGTTCTGTCAAAACATCCCGTCCAAAGTTATCTGTTCCTAAGAGAAAAGTTCTCTGATTGGGAATATCTTTAACATTTACATATATGTTATCAGCCACTTTTCCCCTTTTTTCTAGTTCGCCATCCTCTCCATATTCGGAAATAATGATATCCTGAGATTTTAACAGTTCTTTTAATGAACTATCCAGACGGACATAATACTTTTTCCTGGCAGCAATAAGTCCCTTCTGAGGATTAGACGCATCATATTTTTCACACCAGGTATCAATGAGTTTACCTACCTCATCATCCGCTGTACTTAACGTACCTTCTTCTACACCCCCATATTTTTCAAGCCAATCTATCATAGCTTTTCTGTCCTCAACGCTTATCCTCGAGCTCAAACGATTAGCTGAAGTATCTATATTAAGTATGTAACTCTTTTCGGAAACCATGCTTTGTGTAACAGTATCGGCCACGGATATATAGGTGCCTGGCTTATAAAAGATTCCCTGTCCTACCATTTCTAAAGGATCTGCAGCCACTATCAAAGGATAAATAATCACCAATGCCAGAACTGTTATAAATATAACAAATCCAATCATAAACTGGGGCGAACGTCTTAATTGCTTTAATGTATTTCCCATTTGACCCCTCCTCAATCAGACTGTGCCGCTTTGATACGCGGGTCAATCAGAGCATAAAGTAATTCTACAAATAAGTTTGCAAGAAGAACCATGATTGTAATAATCAACGTACAAGCCGATATAAGGGGATAATCACGTCCTGTGATCGCCGACAATAAAGTAGTACCAATACCTGGATAAGAAAATACAATTTCTGCTACTAATGCACCGCCTACCATTGTACCTAATGACATTGCAAGCCCAGTAATCTGTGGTAACATAGCATTTCTAAATACATACTTTACGATCTTACTGTCTTTGATACCAAGAAAACGGCTATACTTCACATAATCTGCATTTAATTCATAAATTGACATTGAACGCATACCTATAGCCTGCCCACCAATTGTAACGAGAACAATTGACAAAAAAGGCAATTTGTAATGATCTAATACTGACAGAATGAAAGGCAAGCTAAAATTCGGAATTAAATCAAAACCATATCCTCCACTCGTTGGTGCCCAGTGAAGTTTAACTGCAAAAATAGTCAACAACACAACTGCCATACCAAATGCCGGAATGTTGCTGATGAATAAAAATACCGGTAATATTACTTTATCAAATCCTTTTCTCATATACGCAGCAACTGCCCCCAAAATATTTCCCAAAAGCCATCCTACAATAATTGCTGGAAGCTGCAATGCAATTGTCCACCAAATACTGCTGCTTACAATGTCGCTGACTTTTCTTGGATACTGGCTAAAAGAAACTCCCATATCTCCACGTAACAAATTCCTGACCCACATAAAAAACTGCTTATACATTGGTTTATTAATTCCAAAGGCTTCTGCATATTCTGCATATACTTTCTGAATGGCAGTAGCATCTGTCATACCCTGTGTAGTCTGTGCAGCAATGGTTGAAACAGGATTACCTGGCATCATTCTTGGCAGTACAAAGTTAAGAACGACCGCAACAATAAATGTCAGCAGATACCATATCAGTTTGTTTACATAATATTTTTTGTATCCTTTCAAAACGTAATCCATCCTTTCTAACCTTTCTGGAAAAGCAGAAACCGACATTGCTATCGGTTTCTGCGGTATTTTTATTTTATTTTTCAACCAGAGTCAGATTATATAGAGCGGCAACGCCATATCCATCCGTACAATCATAAGGTGGTATGTTGGTTCCATCATCTTGTTGAGGGAAATTAGTCCATACAGTTTCATTTACAATATGAAATGCTGCCGGACGATACATTGCTGTGAATGAAGGTACCTCTTCAAGATAAATTTTAGATAGTTCCGTATAATATTCTTTTAATTTATTTGTATCTGTCTCATTCGGAATAAGTGCCAACAATTCATCAGCACGGTCGTTCTTCCATCTTCCGAAATTACCACGTGTCACTACTTCCAAATCATTTAGGTCAGAACCCATAAGTTCAAGACAGCGCTGCCATGGACAGGTAATGGATGCTGTACCATTTGGTGTAGCCATAATGATGTCAAAATTAGCTGTTGTTAAATCTTCCATGTATGTTGAAGCATCAGGGAAATAAGTGGTGATATCAATACCAATCTTTTTACCAGCTGCTGCAACAATCTCCAAAGTCGCATTCCAGTCAGACCAGCCTTCAGGACACTCTGCCTTGAATCTCAGATTGTTCCCTGCAGGATACTCTCTGATCCCATCACCGTCTGTATCAACAATACCAGCCTCATCCAGAAGCTTATTCGCTCTATTCGGATCATTGCCAAACTGATAATCTTTCAAGGCATCCTTGTCAATCATGCTTTGCTCTGCATCAGTAGCATTCATAACACTTCTCGGAACTTCATCAAATGTAGGTGACTGACCTGTCATGGCTGCCTTATTGATCTGATCATAATCTACTGCCATAGCAATGGCCTTACGCACTTCCTTCTTATCCAACCCATCTTTTCTTGTGTTAAACCAAATGGTCGGCATTGCTGCACAGATACCATAAGGAGCTTCATCGATATATGTAGAAATAGGTAACTTATCCTGTAACCAGAGATTCTGCACATTTGCTACAAACATCTGTGCTACATCTATCTCCCCTGCTTTTAAAGCAACAAGTGCTGTATCATTTCCACTAAAAATTGTATGTGCCAGATATTTTGGAACAGGAAGTTTACCCCACATGGACTTAGCCTGTCCCCAATAATTATCATCTCTTATGAGTACAACTTTCTGGTCATCATAATAGTATGGCTTGTAAGGACCTGTACTTACCAAGTCTTCCATTTTATCCTGCTTAATTGCATTGGCATCATTGTTGTTACGCGCTGCAACAGTCTCCAAATATTCTTTCTGCATGATATATATTTTGGGAATAAAGTCTAAAACTTTTAAAGGATTAATAGCTTTCCCCGATGCATCCTTTGTAGCATAAAATACAACTGTATAATCATCTTTAGCTTCAACCTTTTCTATATATGGTTTGAAATCTGAACCTGTTGGCGATTCATATTTAATGTGTGCATCAAATGTAGCTACAACGTCTTCTGCAGTAAATTCTGTTCCGTCATTCCATTTTGCATCTTTGTTTAAGTGTACCGTTAATTCAGTGTTATCATCATTCCAAGAATAGTCTGTTCCCAACAAACCATATAACTTACCATCAAGCATATTGTACATAAAAAGTGTTTCCCACACGATTACACGAGCACTTCCTGCCTGGTTCAGCGCCATGCCATTATTAGAATTGGATGACATTGGATTCCAGTCATTTATGGTTCCCCACTGTTGCCCTGCAAAATATAATGTCTCATTCCGTGGCGTAGCACTTGCATCCTGAGCAGAATTTTCTTCTTTTTCTACTGTCATTTCTTCTGTCTGTACTGTTGATGCTTTTTCAGAATTACCACATGCTGTCAATGAACACACCATAGCAATTGAGAGAATGAAAGAAAATAGCTTTTTAGCTTTCATTATACCCCTCCTTGATACATTATTTTAATCACTTTTCATAATTTTTTAGTGATCATATTTATTTTATTGTATATTTTATCTATATGATATATCATTTTAATCAATATATGGTATATTTTTGCCATTCTAAATTTAACAAACGCTGTATAAAATGACAAATCAATCAATTTATTTATAAACTACTGTTAGAATATTTAGTTATAATTTGCGCACAAAAAAAGGACTGTCACACTAAATAATTAGTGCACAGCCCTTTTTTATACAGCTCAAATAGGTAAGTATATTGTAAACTCTTATGATATTTTTCATGACGCAAACTGACTATTATAAAGTTCCGCGTAGAATCCATTCTTTTTCAACAGTTCTTCATGGCTGCCTTGTTCTATAATATCGCCATCTTTCATAACAAGAATCAGATCTGCATCTTTTATGGTCGACAACCTGTGGGCAATGATAAAAGATGTTCTGCCCTTCATCAGATTTTCCATAGCTTTTTGTATTAAAATTTCGGTTCTGGTATCCACAGAAGAAGTTGCTTCATCCAATATAAGAATCCTGGGATCTGAAAGGATGGCTCTTGCTATGGTAAGCAGCTGTTTCTGCCCTTGGGATATGTTGTTGGCTTCTTCGTTTATCATCATGTTATATCCATCCGGTAAAGTTTTGATGAATCGATGAACATGGGCAGCTTTTGCAGCTTCTATAACCTCCTCATCACTGGCACTAAGACGCCCATATCGAATATTCTCCATTATGCTTCCGGAAAAAAGCCAGGTGTCTTGAAGAACCATGCCAAAATGCGATCTTAAATGCTCCCGTGTAAACTCTTTGATGTCATGACCATCTATAAGAATCCTTCCGCTATTCAATTCATAAAATCTCATAAGCAATTTGACTATGGTTGTTTTTCCTGCTCCAGTAGGACCTACGATGGCGACCTTCTGGCCTGGTTTTATATCTGCTGAAAAACTTTTGATGATGATTTTATCTTCGTTATAACCGAATTTTACATTTTCAAAAGTCACTCTTCCTTCTACCTTTTCCAACTCAACAGGCTTTGCAGATTCTGTTCCCTCTTCTTTTTCTTCCAGAAAGGCAAACACTCTTTCAGCAGCAGCAACAGTGGACTGAATGACATTACTGATCTGTGCTACCTGGGATATGGGCTGTGTAAAACTTTTGATGTATTGAATAAAGGAAAGGATGTCCCCTACCTCTATTACACCTCTGCTGGCATACCAGCCTCCTAAAATAGAAACGGCCACATAGCCTAAGTTCCCTATAAAGTTCATGATGGGCATCATCATTCCGGATAAGAATTGGGATTTCCATGCAGAATCATACAGTTCTTTATTAATTTTTCTAAACTGGTCAACCACTTCTTTCTCTGCATTAAATGCTTTCATAATGTTATGTCCGCCATATACCTCTTCGATATGTCCATTTACTTTTCCTAAAGCTTTTTGCTGCTCTATAAAGTATTTCTGCGACTTCTTTACGATGGCCAGTACTAAAACCATGGATAAGGGCAGAATTAAAATAGCCGCAATCGTCATTTCCCAGCTGATATACAGCATCATAATAAGAACACCAATCAAAGTGGTAGCAGAAGTTATGATCTGACTTAAGCTCTGGTTTAAAGTCTGACTGACAGTGTCTACATCATTTGTAACCCTTGAAAGTACATCTCCATGAGATACAGAATCAAAATACTTAAGAGGTAATCGATTAATCTTTTCAGATATTTCTTTTCTGAGATTATACGATACTTTCTGTGAAACGCCGGTCACAATCAATCCCTGAATATAAGAAAATACTGCGGAGATAATGTACAATCCTAACAGTAATAAAACCGTATTTAAAAGGTATTGGAAATCTATCCCTCCACCTGATCCAGTGATCTTAGAAATGACTCCTTCATATATTTTGGTGGTAGCCTTACCCAATATTTTGGGTCCAGCTATAGAAAAGACCGTACTGCCTATGGCAAAAATCATGACTATAATAAGCTTTAGCCTGTAAGGTCTTAAATAGTCCAAAAGCTTTGAAAGGGTCCCCTTAAAATCTTTAGGCTTTTCGAAGCCTCCCCTCATCCCTCCCATAGGTCCATGGCCTCTTCTTGGAATATTATTTTTAGCATTATTTTCACTCATATTGCCAGTTCCTCCTCTGATAATTGTGAGAGTGCAATTTGCCTATAAACCTCACAATTTTTTAGAAGTTCTTTATGGGTTCCCATCCCTACAATCCTTCCATCATCCAGCACAATAATCTTTTCAGCATTCATGATCGTGCTGATTCTCTGAGCTACGATTAAAAGGGTACTATCTTTTATTTCTTCAGCCATTGCTCTTCTTAAAGCTGCATCTGTTTTGAAATCCAGAGCCGAAAAGCTGTCGTCAAATATAAAGATTTCCGGTTTTTTCACCAGGGCTCTGGCTATAGAAAGTCTTTGCTTCTGGCCTCCCGAGACATTGGCTCCGCCTTGAGCAATTTCTGACTGCAATCCCTTTTCTTTTTCAAGGATAAACTCTTTTGCCTGAGCAATTCTTATCGCTTTCTGTACTTCTTCATCACTGGCGTCGGCATTTTTACCATATTTTATATTGCTTTCTATGGTTCCTGAAAATAAAATCGACTTCTGAGGAACATATCCGATTTTTTCTCTTAAATCATGCAGCTTCATTTCCCTTATATCCTGACCATCCAGAAGAATCTGCCCTTCTGTAACATCAAAAAATCGCGGTATAAGATTAATAAGGGTTGATTTCCCGCTACCGGTACCTCCTATAAAAGCAGTAGTTTCTCCCGGTCTGGCAGTAAATGAAATATCTTGAAGAACATATTCTTCTGCTCCTGGGTACTTGAAGCTCACATTTTTAAACTCCAGAAGTCCTTTTACATCTTTCTTAACTTCTTTAGGATTTTCAGGGTCTTTTATTGTAATTTCCTTATTTAAGACTTCTGAAATTCTCTGAGCCGATACAGAAGCTCTAGGAAGTATAATAGAAATCATAGAAATCATCAAAAATGACATGATGATTTGCATAGTATACTGCATGAAGGCCATCATATCTCCTACCTGTATGGTGCCGTTTTCTATTTCTTTTGCACCTATCCATATAATGAGCAGCGTAACACTGTTCATAATGAGCATCATCGTCGGCATCAATACAGTCATAATTCTGGATACAAAAAGATTTGTTCTGGTTAAATCTATATTGGCATCATCAAACTTTTTTTCTTCAACTTTCTGCGTATTAAAGGCTCTGATTACCAGCATTCCGGTAAGAGCTTCTCTCGTCACACGGTTAACATTGTCTACCAGCCTTTGCATCCTTTTAAATTTGGGCATGGCGGTTGCGAAAATAACGATCACTAAAGTCAGAATGGCCATTACTCCAACGGCAATAATCCATGCCATGGAAGTGTTCGTCCTCAAAGCCCTGATCACTCCGCCTACTCCTAATATGGGGGCATAGAATACCATTCTAAGCATCATAACCGTAAACATCTGAACCTGCTGAATATCATTGGTACTTCTTGTAATTAATGAAGCGGTTGAAAAGTCATTAAATTCACTGTTGGAAAAAGTAGTGACTTTATTAAAAACTTTATCTCTTAAACTTCTCCCAAGACCTGATGAAATTCTTGCCGATAAAAATCCAACCGCTATGGATGCCCCCATACCTACAAGGGAAATCAACAGCATCATTCCGCCTATATATAAGATGTAATTGGTTTGAATTCTGTTCATGTCGATGCCTATGTCTTCATACATGGACTTGATATAAGCAAGCGCCGACTGAGTAATGATTCCTTCAGGCAACGCTTTAAACTGTTCATCTATCTTAATTTTTATGGCATCTATTTGCTCTCTGGGCAACTGTCTGAGTATCATAAAAGGATCCGTTCCCTGAGGCAAATCTACATAGGATTGATAAGCTCCTTCTTCTATAGCGCTTATGATCAGAAATATTTTTCCTAAATAAGGACTCATTGTTTCCAGATCATTTTTCGATCTTGTATTTAAGATATATAGGTTTTCCTGCTCTAAAGCCGGATATTTCTTTACCAGCTTTTCATATTCTTTTTGGGTAAGAGTGTTTTTTCCTATTAACTTGTAAGTTTGGCTGATTAAAGTCTTTTCATCTTCATCTGAAAAAATCATGATTTTATCCATGGTGTCTTCTTTCATGACTTCTGGAACCAGGTTCTCTATTCCGTTTTGCTGAATACCCACATTAACTATATCTGACATATAATCAGGCAAAGCCAGCTCTGTAGCGGCCTGAAGGAAAAGGAATGCTATGATAATAAGAATGGACGCAATAAATGGTTTAAATTCTTTAATAAGTTTTGACATACTTACCTCCTAATTGATCATAGGTCCTATGACTCTAGTATTTGCAATAATAACATATTAATTATTTTACACAAAAAAAGTAAATTTATAAAATGATACAGGAGATTATCAGCAATATTTTCAGTGATAATCTCCTGTATCAATCATTTACTTATTTTGATTAAACAACATTTTTAAGGCTTTCTCTTTTGAAAGAGGTTTGCTAAATAAATATCCTTGCATTCTATCACAATGGTGGCCCATAAGATAATTCTTCTGTTCAGGAACTTCAACGCCTTCTGCCACTACTTTGAGTCCCAGTTTATGTGCCATAGAAATAATATCTCCTGTGATGATGTCTCCGCTGTCTTTAATTGAAATGTTATTGATAAAGTAGCGATCAATTTTCAAAGTATCAATATTTAACTCAATTAATCGGGCGAAAGAGGAATATCCCGTACCAAAATCATCTAAGGCTATTTCTATTTGATGATTCCTTAAATTTTTAAGTTTTTCATTAATCATATTATAATTGCCCAAAAGTACGGACTCTGTTATTACCAGTTCAAGACTTGATGGCTCAATACCGGTATCTGAAATAATCTTCATAATTGTATCTGTAAAATCATATCTAAGAAGCTGTATTCCAGAAACATTTACTGCTACCTTTATATCTTTAAATCCCTTGTCAGTCAAGTCCCGTATAAATTCACTGGCTTGCGTGAGAATGAAATTACCCAGGGGAACTATGAGCTGTTTTTTTTCTGCCACATCAATAAATTCCATAGGAGAAACAAAACCAAGCTTCTTTGTTCTCATCCGCGCAAGGGCTTCAAACCCAGTTATTTTATTTGACTTTAAATCAACTTGAGGCTGATATTCCAGATATATTTTACTCGTATCATTTTCTGTAATAGCCGCTCTAATCTCTTTTTCAATTAGATCTTCTCTCTGAAGTTTATTCTCCATAACTTTGTTAAAAAAAGCATACCCTGCATCATTCTCTTTAACACCGCTTAATGCAATCGATACGTCTTTTAAAATTCTGTCTGAATGATCATATTTATTATGAATCTCAACTATGCCAATTTCTACATTTATATTCTGTTCTACATTTTTTACTTTAAAAGGATCTTTGAATGCTTTGATTATTTTATTCACAACAGACACCAATTCTTGTTGATCACTGTAATGCTTCATAAACAAAGCAAATCTGTCGGCCGAAAAACGAAAAAGTATTTTGCTGCCATCTTCTAAGTTCTGAATACGTTTAGTGAGTTCTTTTAAAATTTCGTCTCCATAATCATATCCATAAGTCATATTAATCATTCTGAAATTTTTACAATTAATGAGTAAAAGAGCTCTTCGAGCCTTTTCATTCTTTTCTAATTCTTTGGTTAAAATTTCTTTAAGATAATGTTCGTTCGGCAGTCCGGTCAATCCGTCGTAATAAGCCAGATGAATTAATTTTTCATTTTTTTGATATGTCGAAATCATAATATAGATCAGCAATGCATATATGATCAACAATGCGACTAAGATTACTCCAGTTAAATTTTTTATGATTTCTTCCGCTTCCCTTAGTGACTGCCCAATAGCTAACGTTCCTATTTTAATATTCTCTAAATTTTTAATGTTCTCTAGGTATACCGGAACAAAAGCCTGATATTCTTTTTCTTCGTCATATGTACTAATGTAACTGTATTCTCTGTTACCATAAATGGCATTTCTAATTTCCGGAGTAATGATCTTATTTTCATCAAAATGGGTTTTTGAACTTCTAGTAATATTAAACTGGTTATCAATAAAAAAGACCTTTGTTACACCTTCAACTTCTTGTATCTCATCCAGTAATTTACGTATCTCAAAACTGCCAAGGAAATTATAAATCTTCTCTGATTTAACGCCTATCTCAAGAAATCTATCGTCTGAAATTTTAAAATAAGCATATTTAAAGTATTTTCCAGTTTTTGAATCCTGCTTAATTGGGGCAATGTAACTTGCTTGCTCGCTCATCATGAAATCATAAAACAGATGACCTTCATACGCCTTCCATCCAACCATAGCATCTACATTGGAATAAATTATTTCTCCTTGAGCGTTGTAGTAAGCGATTTCATCTACTTTTAAAATATCAGCCAATTCTTTCAGTAATTGATTGCTGTACTGTCCGTCATATAAAGCAATTGCCCTGCTTGCCACAAGAAGTTTTTCTTCTAATAATTCATTGACAACATCCTTGGCCTCTGCCGCTTTGGATAGGCTGTAAGAATAACTTTTTGCAAAATTAATGGAATCCTCTTGCATGCGACTAAAATAGTATTCTCTTATACTATAAATTATAATTTTACTGATCCCAAAGAAAATCATCGTAATAACAAGAAAAGAAATGATAAAAACCTTAGTGTCCAACCTTTTAAACTTATGCTCAGCTTTCACCAGATTCCCTCCTCATCCAAAGCGCACGCTGCATTCACGAAAAACATTGCCTGCCAGGATTGATAAAGAATTATAGTAAAAAAAACCTATATATCTTTTCTATAATTTACAATATTCCTACACTATTCGTCAATTATATCTTTGTTCTTTTTTATGAAACGATTCAAAAATATAATTTTGTATAAAAAAATCTAGGGGTCCTGCTATTACAGATCCCCTAGCTTTTTTACTTTCGGATTTCAACCTGAGCTGCAACTAAACCAGAAGCCCCATATTTTTCCCTTAACTTAGGCTTTTCAATTTTACCGGTAGGATTGCGAGGAACTTTATCAAAAATGATTTTCTTTGGACGTTTATAGCGAGGCATCGAAGTACAGAATGCTTTTATTTCTTCTTCCGTACAGGTATATCCAGATTTTAATTCTATAATGGCAGCTGCAATTTCACCTAAACGTTGATCGGGCAGCCCAATAACTGCCACATCTTTAATTGCTTCATGGGCACGGAGGAAATCTTCAATTTGCACCGGATAGATATTCTCTCCTCCACTGATAATAACGTCCTTTTTGCGGTCCACCAAATAAATAAAACCATCTTCATCCATTCTGGCCATGTCTCCAGTAAAGAGCCATCCGTTTTTTATGACAGCTGCTGTAGACTCAGGATCTTTATAATAACATTTCATCACTCCGTCCCCTTTTACTGCCAGTTCTCCCACTTCTTCCTGAGGAACAGAATTACCCTGCTCATCAACGATCCTTGCTTCCCACTTGTATCCTGGTATTCCGATAGCTCCTACCTTATGAATATTCTCTGTTCCCAGATGAACACATCCTGGACCTGTAGATTCACTTAAACCATAGTTTGTATCATAAAGATGATTAGGAAAATATTTTTTCCAGCGATGGATTAAACTTGGCGGAACTGGCTGAGCACCGATATGCATAAGTCTCCACTGAGAAAGATCATAATCTTCCAGTTTCACATCTCCTCTTTCAATGGCATCCAAAATATCCTGAGCCCATGGAACTAATAACCAGACAATGGTGATTTTTTCCTCTGAAACTGTTTTAAGGATCCATTCTGGTTTGATTCCTCGAAGCAATACTGCTTTGCTGCCGGATAATAAACTGCCAAACCAGTGCATTTTAGCACCGGTATGATAAAGGGGAGGAATACATAAAAAATTATCCTCATGGGTTTGACCGTGATGCTGATATTCAGTATAACATGCAGCCATTAAGCTGCGGTGAGTATGTAAAATTGCTTTTGGAAATCCTGTTGTTCCAGATGAGAAATATATTGCCGCATCATCCTCGTCACTCAGCTCAACCTGTGGAGTCTCAGATGAGCAATTGGCTGTAAGCCTGTCATAACTTTCAGCAAAACTGGGACGATTTTCTCCTGCATAAAAAAGCGTTTTTACCCGTGGGATTTGATCATAAATAGATTCCAGACGCCCGATAAATTCGGGACCAAAAATCAGTGCAACTGTATCAGACAAATCCAGACAATATTTTATTTCTTCAGCTGTATATCTGAAGTTTAAAGGTACCGCAACAGCACCAGCCTTTAAGATTCCAAAATATATGGGCAGCCACTCTAAGCAATTCATTAAAAGAATAGCTACCTTATCCCCCTTTTTAATTCCTCGCTTCAGTAATAAATTGGCCAGACGATTGGCTTTTTCATTAAAAACTCTCCAAGTCATTTCCAGGCGATATTCCCCTGCCGGATTATTTTCAATCAGTTCATATTCTCGCCAAATAACATTGTGGCTTTCCTGAAGTTCTAAATTAATTTCTACCAAACATGTTTCTTGACCATACAACTCAGCATTTCGAGATAATATTTCAGTGATCGGCACTGCTTTTCCTCCCCTTTTTTAATATATCATAACTATTTTCATTAATAAAAATATTGTAACAAATATAACATTAAACTATATTATAGGATATTAAACTCCTTTAAGCAACGATTTTATAATAAGGTTTTTTGGCATAGGAAACCCGGCGGGATTTTCTGTGCAATAAAAAAAGGAAAGGCTTGATTACCTCTCCTTCTTCGTAAAACTATTTAATTTGCCGGTATGATTAATTTTTGTCCAGGGAAAATCAGATTTGGATTTTTCAAGTTGTTATATTTAGCAATCTCTTCCCATTTTACTCCGAATTTTACGCCAATCTTCCATAATATATCCCCAGCTTTTACAACATATGTTTGTGTGGATTTTTCTTTTTCAGGCTGTGTTGCAGGTACTTGCTTTACTGTTTCTTTTTCTGTTTCTTCTGCTTTTTCTTCTACTACTTCTGTAGGTTCTTCCTGAATTGTCTTTTCTATAACAGTCATTCTAGGTCTTACTTCTACCGGTATAGATTCTAACCCTTTGATATATTCTACAAGAACTTCGTCAAGAGCAGACAATTCTGTCACTAGAATTCCTTCTTTCAACATATCATATCCGTCTCCGCCTTCTGCCAGAAAATCATTCGTAGCTACTTTATAAGTTTTTTCTAGATCAAGAGGTTCTCCGTTAATGATTACGTCAGAAACTCTTTTGCCTGCTTCTTTATTCAAATCTAAAGTAAAGGTCACACCAGCTACTTGTGGGAAACCACCCGCCAATTCCGGATAGCTGGCTGTTCCATGTTCAAGAGCAGCCAAGATCTGAGCGCCCGTATACTCTTTTACAATGACATAGTTGCCAAATGGCAGTACTGTGATAATTTCATCCATTGTGATGTCTCCTACATCTATGGACGCTCTGATGCCTCCTCCGTTTGTAATAGCCATATCAGCGCCAGATACTGCAAGCATTGCATCTGTTATAAGATTAGACAAGTTCGTTTCTCCAGCCCTTACATGCTCTCTTTCTCCATCCAATACTACTTCTGTTTTCCCTACCACTACAGATGTAATCACTTTATTTTGTTCGGTGAGCTTCGTTATCACTTCTGAAATCGCAGAATCTTCTTCTAATTCTGCAACTGCTTCGTTGCTTAAAAGTGTAGGCTCCACGGATTTTAATTTTCCGTTTTCAAAAATTAAATTTACGATACCTAAATTATTATTATACTCGCCTGTTGATACGATTTTCGTGGTTTTCCCTTCATTGTCGATAGTATCTAAAGTTGAATGGCTGTGACCGTCTATAATCAAATCTATGCCTTCTACCTGATCTCTTACACGGTAAGAAGTATCTGTACTTTCTTTGTCAATTCCCAGATGCATGAGTGCAATGATGGCGTCCACATCTTTACTTTTAAGTTCTTCAACAATCTTTTTAGCTGTTTCTACTGGATCAGCAAAGGTTAAACCTTCCACATTCTTGGGATTGGTCTTATAAGCTGTCTCAGGTGTTGAAAGGCCGAATATTCCTATTTTCAACCCTCCAACTTCCTTAATAACATATGGCTCAAGCAACGTCGTTCCATCTGCTTTTAATACATTGGCAGATATGATAGGATACTGTGCAAGATTCGCCAGTTCAAGCAATCTGTCTTGACCATAGTTAAAGTCATGGTTTCCAGGAGTCATAGCATCATAACCTACAGCATTCATAACCTTTACTATGCTTTCGCCTTGTGTAATTGTAGCAAAAGGCTGCCCATGGAAAGTATCCCCGGCATCCAAAAGTAAAACATTAGGATTGGCTTCTTTAAGTGCTTTTACTTTAGAACTAATTCTTGAAAATCCTACACCTTCGTTTACTCTTGAATGGGTGTCATTCGTATGTACGATGGTGATTGTTGTTGTTTTTCCTTCTTCTGCACTAACTACTGCTGTCGGGGCAAAAACGAAGCCCACTACCATAGCAAACATGATCAGTGCACTAACTAGTTTTTTGAACTTAAAGTCCATATTGCTTCCTCCCCTATAGTTAATTTTTATTTTATTCACTAATAATATTCTTTAAATTGATAAAAAATCCTTTAAAATTTTTAAAAATAAAATAAAAAGACAGTCCATAAAAGGAATCTGTCTTTTTATGAAAATGATATATAGAAATTATGCCAGCAATGCACGGTCATTGGCAAATTCTTCTCCGCTAGCTTTTCCAAAACGTTCTAAAAGGTTTTCAACCGTCAGCTTTTTCTTTTCTTCACCTTTAATGTCTAAAATGATATGACCGTCATGCATCATAATAAGGCGGTTACCATACTTGATAGCATCCCGCATATTATGCGTAATCATTAATGTGGTCAAATTACCCTCTCTAATAAATTTGTCACTAAGCTCCAATACTTTCTGAGCTGTTTTTGGGTCCAGAGCCGCAGTATGTTCATCCAAAAGTAAAAGCTTAGGCTTTTTTAGGGTTGCCATCAAAAGTGTCAAAGCTTGCCTTTGACCTCCTGAAAGCAGTCCAACCTTGGTCGTTAATCTGTTTTCAAGTCCCAGACCCAAAGGTGCAAGCAGTTCTTTATACATCATTCTTTCTTTATTTGTAATACCCCATTTTAAAGTACGACGCTTTCCCCTGCGAAAAGCAAGCGCCAAATTTTCTTCTATCCACATATTAGATGCTGTTCCCATCATTGGATCCTGGAATACCCGGCCTAACATAGCCGCCCTTTTGTGTTCGGGTAATTTGGTTACATCTGTACCGTCAATAATAATCGAACCTTTATCAACAGGAAATACCCCTGCAATAGAGTTTAAGAGGGTAGATTTACCCGCGCCATTACCACCAATTAAGGTAACAAAATCACCTTCTTCAAGGGTTACTGTGACATTCCGTAAAGCTACTTTTTCATTGACTGTTCCGGGATTAAACACCTTGTATACTTCGTTCACTGATAACATTTATTTCCCCTCCTTAATAGAAATTTTGACGGGGTTCAGATAAGTTTTAAATACTGGCAGTGATAGTGCGATTGCCACAGTAATCGCTGTAAAGAGCTTCAAATCGTTCGCCGGCATTCCCATTTTTAGTACCAGTGCAATAATAATTCGGTAAGTGATTGCCCCCAGTACCAAAGAAACCAATCTGCTAAAGAAATTCTTTTTCCCAAACAAGACTTCACCGATAATTACAGATGCCAGCCCAATAACGATGGATCCTGTGCCCATCTGCACATCTGCAAAACTTTGGCTTTGAGCAATAAGTGCTCCACTTATTGCCACAAGTCCATTACTAAGAACCAAGCCGATAATTTTCATAATATCTGTATTGATCCCTTGAGCCCGAACCATCTTGGGGTTGTTACCAGTGGCACGAATAGCCGAACCAAGTTCTGTTCCAAAAAACCAATATAAGAAACATACAATAACCATGACAAAAATCAATCCCAAAACGATTACTGCATTGGTATCACTTAAGCCAAGATTTTGAAGCCAACTATATACCGTCTCCGTACGCAAAAGAGAAATATTGGCTTTTCCCATTATACGTAAATTAATAGAATACAAGGCGATCATTGTTAATATTCCTGATAAGAGCGCAGGTATTTTGAGCTGAGTATGCAAAATTCCTGTCGTTAACCCTGCGAGTAGACCGCCTACCAAAGCCAAAGCAGTTGCAGCATAAGGATTCATTCCACTGGTAATTGCCTGGGCTGCAATGGCTGCCCCCATGGCAAGGGTTCCCTCTACTGTCAAATCTGCAATATCCAATATTCTATAAGTGATGTACACTCCTATAGTCATAATCGCCCACAAAAGCCCCAGGGAAACAGCACCTAAAATAATCTGTAACACTTTATATCCCCCATTTCTGAAGTTGTCATATGAACCTGTCAATTCTGTCTGCTAAACTGCTATTTTATGATATATTGCTGAAGATCCTCAGGAATTTCTAAACCAATTTCTTCAGCCACTATACCATTAATAACAAAATCAAATTCTGTAGCAGATTCAATCGGCATTGTAGCTGGAGAAGCTTCTCCTTTTAAAATCTTTACTGCCATTAAACCAGTCTGGTATCCTAAATCTTTATAGTTAATTCCTAAAGTAGCCAAACCTCCATTATCAACCATACCTGATTCACCGCAGATTACAGGCGTTTTGGACTGAGCTGTTACACCGTGTACAATTGGCATAGCAGAAGCAAATACATTGTCTGTTGGGATATAGATTGCATCGCATTTTTCTACTATGGATTGTGTTGCCTGCTGAACATCATTGGAATTGGTAACAGTTACTTCTACATAGTTAAGACCTAAGTTTTCAATAGCTTCCTTTGCAAGCTTTGCCTGTAATACGGAATTATCCTCGCTGGAAGTATAAAGTACCCCTACTGTTTTTGCATCAGGCACTAATTTTGCTAAAAGGTCTATTTGCTCTTTAATCGGATTCATATCGGTAGTTCCGCTGACATTTCCTCCAGGAGCTTCATTAGAATCTACCAATTTTGCAGCTTCAAAATCTGTAACAGCAGTTGCTAAAATAGGTATTTCTGTCGTTTTGCCGGCAATGGATTGAGCAGCCGGAGTTGCAATGGCCAATACTAAATCTACTTTATTACTTACAAAACGATCGCTAATTGTAGAAAGGTTACTTTGATCCCCTTGGGCATTCTGATAATCAATCGTAAGATTCTCTCCTTCTACATAGCCATTAGCCTTCAAGGCTTCGATGAACCCTTCTCTTGCAGAATCGAGGGCAACATGATCCATATACTGAATAATGCCCACGGTAACATTCTTTGAACTATTTTCGCCGGACGTATCAGATGAGCCAGCTGGAGCCGGAGTATTTGCACCTCCGTTTGAACAACCTACTGCAAGCATTAATACTGCTGTAGAAAGAAAACAGGATAAAGTTTTTATAAACTTTTTCATATCTCATTCCTCCCATTTTATCATTTTTAATTTATTCATTAATTTATTAATTAAATTAACCTTTACAGGTTAAATGGTTTGCTACACAAAACAAGATTTATATAAGAGTATGCAAGAAAAACGCAAATATCCATCATTTGCTACAAAAATTAAATCTTTTTTAAAAAAATCTTTTTTATAATAAAAAAACGCCTCCTGTATCACAGGGGCGAATTTGTCGTTCGCGGTACCACCTTGCTTCGTTGTATACACAACCTCAGTAAGCAACTAACATTGCTTTCCACTATAACGGGTGGATTCCGATACAGCCTACTCAGCATATACCTTTGAGTGTACAGCTCCCAAGACGAATTCACAGTACCTATATCCTGCTTTCTCGCACCAACCGAAAGCTCTCTGAAGGACTCCATTACTGTTACTACTTCTTGATCATTGCCTTTGATAAGTTTAATTTTCAATAATTCTATCTTATAAAATTCTTCTTGTCAAGAATTAAATTCTTAAATCAACATCAAATTTTTAAATTGTTAAACAATTTCCTGCTACTCTAATTTATAAAAAGAAAAAAACACTTATATATTATTTATAAAACTTCTTATAGATGTCATGCAAAAATGTTAAATATAGACAAAAAACAAACTAAATTAATTCAATTAAAAGACAATTGCCAAAAAAACAAGGATTGCTTCTACTCTTTTTATCTATATAAATCCCCAGCTAATTTTTTAAGTTGTTTCAAGTCAGTGACTTCATAAGCACTGTTTTTCTTTTCTAATACGCCCATTTTGGAGAGTTCATTTAAAGTTCTTAATAAATGCCTGTAACTGGTACCTAAAAGTTCTGCTATTTCTGTCAGGTTTCCAAAGAACTCAATACTTCTTCCATCTTTATGATTTATAGGCTTTCCGGCAACCAAGATATAACTGGCTAATCTATTTTTAAGAGGATACAGCAAGTTAATAGAACTGTTATTTGAGCATCTATTAAGTTTCTTGCCAAGAGAAGTGCAGATGACTCTTAAAAATTTAGAGTCATTCAGTAGATATTCCCTTGCTCGTTCTAAAGAAATTCCGATACAATAAACATCTTCTATCGCCTGTATATTACTACTGGCGTTTTTCTTTTCCACCAATTCTATATCTCCCAAGATCGTAAAAGGCTGATAAAAACAAAGCAGCAGAGATTTTCCATTGCTAAGCGTGATATATACTTTCGCTTTTCCTTCCACAAAGAAATAAATATAAGAAATCTCTTCATTGTCTTTGCAAATGTACTCCCCACTCTTAAATAAGAAAAGTTCCATAAAAGGTTTTATATCCTCAGAAAACAACTGATGTATTTTATATTTTTCAATATACTGATTCATCTTATAAATATCATAAATTAGTTTCATGTCAACACCACATTTTTACTCGATATAAAAATATTTTCTTTAGTATGACATATGTCATAACCACAGGCAATAACTTTATGATAAATTGAACGTAAAATTCAAAGAAAGGAGCAAATATATGAACAATATACTTTCTCTTTCAATCGGAGCCTTAATATCAATCATGATAGCAATTAATGGAGTACTATCCAGTTCCATTGGTAATTATCAGTCCGTCGTCATCATTCATATTGTAGGATTTATTACCATGATACTAGTATTAATTCTAAATAAAGCCAGAATAAATTTCAGTAAGGATATTCCTCTATATTTATACAGTGCCGGTGCAATCGGAGTTTTTACAGTTCTATTTAACAATATAGGTTTTTCTGTACTGGGTGTTTCTATGCCTCTTGCTTTAGGACTGCTTGGGCAGTCTCTGACTTCAATTATTATTGATCATTTCGGATGGTTAGGAATGAAAGTAGTGAAATTTGACATAAAAAAATCTTTTGGATTACTTCTCATTACATCAGGCATCATTATTATGACTATTTTTTAAGGAGGGATCTTAATGTTTGCTATAGCAATCCTCGCGTCATTTCTAGCAGGTGTTACCATCGTTGTCTCTAGAATCATAAATGCCAATTTGGCACAAAAAATAGGCCTTCTCCAAGGTACTTTCTTTAATTATATCGTTGGTTTAATCTTCGCCTTTTTCTTTCTTATAATAAATAAGGAACCTTTAAGAATTACTAATCATTCCTTAGGTTCCATTCCTGTATGGGCATATTTTGGCGGTCTTTTTGGAGTAGTAGTTGTAATGCTTCAGAGTTATATTTCTCATAAAATACCTTCATTCAACCTGACTCTACTGATTTTCATTGGACAATTGTTTATGGGAATTGCGATTGATTATTTTACTTTACACCAATTATCCATAGGCAAGGTAATTGGGGGAATCTTCGTATTGGCAGGGCTAATCTATAATTTGATACTGGATCAGAAAAAGAATGAAGAGATTTTAGAATAAAAATAAACACATAATTTTATATAAATCTCCCCATTAAAATGATATTGTCATATTGTCCATCTAACTTCCTTGACTTAACTCTTCTACCTTCCTGAAAGAATCCATGCTTTTGGTAGAATTTAAGGGCATTTTCATTGCTTTCAAACACCTCTAATTCTACCTTCTCTATCCCATTTATTGCTTTTGCATGTTCAATTGCTCTCTCAAGCAAATGACTTCCTAAACCAATTCCTCGATACTCAGGCAATACTCCCATTCCCAAAGTTCCTACATGCTCAAATCCTTCAAAATTCTTGGGCAAAATATCGCACCATCCAATAACCATTCCATTCCTTATAGCATAAAATTGTGCCAAATTATTTTGCTCAATTGCTTCTACAAAACTTCTTGTACTCTCTAGTGAGAAACCTTTGGTTGAAGCTAAATATTTTCTTTCTCTCGCTACTATATCAACTGCTCTATTATATGATTCTACATAATCCGCTTTAGCTTGTACGATGATAATACTTTCGTCTTTCATTTACTTCCCCCCTATGTTTAATTACATCATTCTTTCAAAGGAATAAGTTTCTTCCCTTTCATAAAATGTTTATATTGTAATAATTCATTTAAGAAATCTGCATGATCATCATTAATGTATTCTATCGTCTAAAGTTCCTAGAATTAAGGTATTCATCAACTTTCACATAATTCAACTCAGAATGATGATGAATGTTGAGGACACTCTGTTATCTGTCCTTTTAGGCAGAAATCACCATTAACCTTCTTTTTTCTTCAAATAAAAAACATTCCCAGACGGCTTTACATAAGCGAAATCCTGGGAACCTGTTTTCTGACTTTTAATTCTTTATTTCATTCGTTTAGCAATAGGATGATCTTCATTTAATTCTACCAAATCCCATAAGTTACCGTACAAATCTTTAAAAACAGCAACGATTCCATATGGAGCTTCTTTAGGCTCTCTTACAAATTCAATACCTCTCTCAAGCATTTCATTGTAATCTCTCCAAAAATCATCTGTATACAAAAAAAGAAATACTCTACCACCTGACTGATTACCAATAAATAATTCCTGTTCAGGATTTGATGCTCTAGCCAGTAATAATGTCGTACCTATTGAACCAGGTGGTGATACAACAACCCATCTCTTGTCTTGTTCTGGCTGATAAGTATCTTCAACTAATGTAAAATTTAACTTCTTAGTATAAAACTCTATCGCTTCATCATAATCTCTAACTACTAAGGCAATATGTATAATTGATTGAACCATATTATTAATTCCTCATATCATTAAATCTATCTTTCTATACTACAAAAAAATTTATTTTAATTTATATTCTATCAAACTATTCTTAAATATCAATAAGTCATTGTAATTTTTTCTCATATTATTTTATTTAATGCCATATTATTAACTTTTTGAATTAATACGCAAAAAAGGATAAAATATTGAATTTATCCTTTCTATTTTTACTCCTTGTCCTCCTTTAAAATCTTGTGTACACTGTAAAAGTCTTCATCAAGTTTGTAGTCACTTTACAATTATAGAGGTGTTTTTATGGATAACAGATTTACTCAATTCATTAAAGAGCATGAAGCTTCTTTGAAAAAGCATAATGTATTATTTAATTTTGTAGGCTATGTGAAGCTCGGGTTTTTTCTTATATTAATCGTGTCTGGATACTCTACTTTTACTAAGGGGTTTTCTCTTTTTCTTATTGGGATAAGCTTAGGTATTTTCTTTCTTTTTATTGGCTTTTGGGTATATCAGGATAAACTTAAAGAAAAAATCGATTATTTAAGCGGAATGATCGCTATAAATAATCGACATTTAGACAGGATATCTGGTAAATGGGATAGCTTTTCGGATATTGGTGAGGAATTTATTGATTCGGAGCATCCTTATGGCTGTGACCTTGATATCGTGGGCAAGAAATCTTTATTTCAATTTCTCAATCGAACCCATACCTGGTACGGCCGTCAGGCCTTTGCCAAAGACCTGTTGCATCCTTCCTATACAAAAAATGAATTACAAAAAAGGCAGGAGGCTGTTTTTGAACTTAGTAAGGACATCGAATTTACAAATCAAATGGAATATTATTTTTCAAAAATTGGTTATAGTCCCTCTGCTCCCGATCTTGTGAGTAATTTAAAAGATTCTAAACCTTTCACCACCAATAAAATATTAAAATTCATTTTATTATGGACTCCGGCAATAACGGTTTTATTGATTGCTTTTATGCTGATCTTTCAGTTAAAAAATCTATATTTAACTGGAGCCACTTTGGCCATGATACAGGCTCTTCTTTGGGCTTTGGGATTTCCAAAAACACAAAATTATTTAGGTGCAATCCTGGATACATCGTATAAATTAGCCCCTTATAGTACCGTTATTGAAATGCTTAAAAGTAAGAGCTTTCATTCTGAAAAGCTCAAGGAAATTCAATCCCAACTTGGTGCTTCAGAAACATCTGCAGCGCAGGCAATCAAAGACTTAAATAAAATCCTTACAAAGATAAGTGTAAGAAGTAATCTCATCATCTACTTTGTTTTAAATGTATTTTTATTATGGGATTACCAATGTGCTTTTATGCTGGAAACATGGAAAGCAAAATATGCCCATCTATCCGAGAAGTGGTTTCTTGCTTTGGGAGAATTTGAAAGTTTAATGAGCTTTTCTACTCTTGGAAATGTCTGCAGTAATATTTGTATGCCTATAATTTCAGATAAAAGTAAAATAATAGAAGCAAAGGATTTAGGACATCCCCTGCTTCCTAATGAAGCCAGAGTCAACAATGATTTTAATCTTCATGATAATATCTTCATCATTTCAGGCTCAAATATGTCCGGCAAAACTACCTTTTTAAGAACAGTTGGCATTAATCTGGTACTGGCTCAAGCCGGAAGTTTTGTCTGTGCAAAGAAGATGACTTTTTCTCCTCTTAAAATTATGACTTCCATGAGGATTGTGGATGATCTGAATGAAGGCATTTCAACCTTCTATGCTGAGCTTAAACGCATAAAAACCATCATCGATACTGCAAAAAACGATTCAAATATGCTTTTTCTTATAGACGAAATATTTAGAGGTACAAATTCGGTAGATCGACTCATCGGTGCCAAAACAGTCATTGCACAGCTCAATACACTCAATGTGGCCGGCCTCATAACCACCCATGACCTGGAACTTTGTCAGTTAGAAAATATATACCCCCGAATCCAGAACTATAACTTCTCAGAATATTATAGGGATAATGCAATTTACTTTGACTACAAAATAAAGCCTGGAAAGTCCAATACGACTAATGCCAAATATTTGATGAAAATGATAGGGATTATATGATCTCATCCCCTTAATAGTAAGGGGATTTCTTTTTATTCTTCGATAAATTTAATCAATTCCTGATTGAATCGATCCTTTTCATCATAGAACAGCCCATGTCCGCTGTCTCTAAACGGTATCAGCTTTGAGTTCCTGATTCCTCGATGTTGAGCTTCTGCCAAGGCAAAAGGACAAACTTGGTCATGGATTCCGTGAAGAATCAAAGTTGGAACGAATATCTTGCCAAGATCCGTAAATAGGCCTTCCTCTCCCAGCCAGGTTCGAGCAATAGCAGCAGTAGCCCAGCCAGCTGCCTGAAGCCCTAACTGGAAAAACCATTCTTCAAAGGATTCAGTGATGAATTTGTGGAAAAATCTTTGCCCAAACCTTCTTAACATTTCCGGCCGATTGTTATATGTTTCCTGGATCATTTCTTCTATCCCCTCTTTTGGTACGCCATAAGGGAAATAAGGACGCTGAACCAAACTTGGGGCAGCCGCTGCAAAGAGAGCAAGTTTGGCTACACCATGTCCCTTATGTCGCGCCATATATCGAATTGCAATGGCCCCTCCGGTAGAGTGTCCCCCCAGCACAATATCATGTAGTTTCAGCGTATCAATAACACAGCGAACATCATCTGCCAATCTGTCGTAATCATATCCTCTCCAGGGTTTATCTGAATCACCAAATCCTCTGGTATCAATACCGATACACCTATATCCCATCATTGGCAAATAATTAAACTGATACTCAAATAGTTTATGACTGGCTGGCCAACCATGGAGAAATAAAATAGTCTTTTTTCCGGCAGGATTTAAATCCTCCACATAAATCTTAACATCTGGTTCTACATTAATATAGTATCCCATAGCAAACCTCCATTATAAAAATGACTCATCAATAGTAAATTATTCTCACTGCGGCCAGATGGAAAGTTGTACAAAAAAACTACTCATTTGATTCCTCATACAAAGGATCAATGAGTAGTTTCAGATTGAGGAGATCATCTCTAGAATAGGTTTGCTTTGATCAGTCTTTTTCGGACTTGAGGCCCTGCAAAGCTAGAAATCGCTATTTTAACCAAATCTCCTGGGATAAATGGAATAACTCCGACACTAAGAGCAGCTGCAATCTGCATATTGGCTTGATGAGCCAGCCAGGCAGTACCAATTGCGTAGCATACTATTGTCCCCAGAACCATTCCTATAAAACATAAATACCATTTTTCAAAAAAGGAATCAATAAAGAATCCTGCAATAAGCGCCATAAATATAAACCCGATAATATATCCTCCAGTCGGCCCCAGAAGCTTTGACGGACCTCCGCTAAAATTAGAAAACACGGGGATACCGATAAATCCTATCAACATATAAATGATGTAACTGATCGTTCCCTTCTTCATGCCAAGGGTATAAAGGGATAAATAGATTGCTAGATTTGTAAATGAAATAGGTACCACACCAATGGGTATAGATAGAGGTCCAAGTATGCAAATGACTGCGGCCATAACCCCAATCATAGCCATTCTATAAACACTAGATTTTTCTTCCATAATCCTCTCCCTTTCTTTTTCATTCCTTCTGCTTTGACATGTCTCTTAAAGTATATATGAAAAAGAAAGAATTGTCAACCTTGTTTAAAAGTAAGGTTGACAATATGTTTGCACCAGCTTTTTCTGTACCAAAATTTTATACATCCATCATAAGTTATGTAAAAAGAGCGATACACCCTAACCATTATTATAAAACAGCATAAAAAAATCAGTGGCTTACGTATGTCAAACCACTGATTTTTTTGCTATACCAGAACATTTTCTAACTCAGAATCCCCTACGAATAAAATACTTGCAGGTACTTGATCAATGATGTTTTCTATCTGCCCGAGAGAATTGGACATTCCAAGAATATTTAAATCCGTTGATTGTTCTTTGATTAAATCGTAAAAGTTGCCAACTTTGACATCGATTTTAGTATTAATAGGTAGTCTCGCATCTTCTATAAACTTTAGCAGCTCTTTTTCAATATTGGGTACCTGTGAAGCATGCTCTGCTACACGGCATAAAGTCAAGTTTCCATTCCAATTTTTCATAATTTGGATAGCACTTAAAACCGCTAAATTATAGTTTTTGCTTTTACTCCTTAACCATAAATGAATATTTTTTTCCTGTCCAAATCCATATTTAGGATGAATGCGCAAACATAATAATCCTATTCTTTTTCTTACGTCCTCCAGATTTTTTACCATTTCAAAAAATTTCTTTCTCTTTTCTGTCTCTTCACTGATGGTAAAAAAGATTGTATTAGGCGGCAAAAATACATGCACTAAACTTTGTAAAACAATATTTAAATCTTGATTATAATCTTTGCTGTTAATTACAATTTTTTGAGCAAATAAGTTTTCTTCTTTTAATGGCTGTAAAACCGCATCAATTTTCTCTTCCAGTTCCTTTCTCTGATTTCCTACATTATTCATAGTTAAGTAATAAACTCTGCCGGAAGGATTGATTAAACTTCGGATCAGTCGAGATATTCTCTTAAAATCTTCAGGATTTTCTACTGGAATCAGAATAGAGGGTTTCCATAGTCTGGGATGATACGGCATAGACATGGATTTTTGAGCGCCCCATTCTGCCAGAGAGATGAATACGCCTCCTCTGACATCTCCCCATGGAGATACCAAATTCTTTCTCCTCAACATATAATAAATTACCAATATCAAAATAAACGTGATCCACGTAAACCATTTATTGATTAAAAACATGGAAAGCAAACAGCCAATAAGTCCAATTACAGGAATTAAAATAGAAATCCGAAACCTGGGGCGAAAGCTGATGACGCCTATAGCTTGTTCAACCAAAACCACCAAATTAATCGTACAATAAGTAGTTAAAAAGAACAGCGTTAACATTGCAGCCAAACTGTCTAAATTGCTGGCCAGTAATACAGCCAGTGAAATAAGTGATGAAACAATAACTGCATTGCGAGGTTCATTACCAGCCGTTTTCTTTGCAAAAATTTTAGCAAAGGGTACAGACCTGTTCTCTGCTAAAGCTGCCAATGTTCTAGGAGCACTTACCAAAGAGGACAATGCTGATGATAGAACCGCCCCCATAATACCTGCAACAATAAGAATCCTGAATTTTCCTAACTGAAGAATAATTGAGTGGTCAGAAAGTAATATTTCTTCTGGAACTCTGGTTGCAAACAGTAAAGCAAATAACATATAAACTGCCAATCCCGTCATAACAGCAGCCAAAGTTCCCCTAATAATGCTTTTCCTTGGACTTTTAAGCTCACCTGACATGGATGCTCCTGATAAGATACCTGTAACTGCCGGAAAGAATATAGCGAAAGTTTCCCAATACCCACTTTGCTCAAAGTTACCAATTAATACAGGGCTTTCTGAGTTTAAAGATGGACCCAGTATAAATGAAGCAATCGAAAGAACCATAGCTCCTAAAATAAAATACTGGATTCTAAAGGCTAATCGGGCACTGACTACAGATAATACAGTCAATATTCCCCATACAATCAAGCCTACCAGCCATCTAGGATGATCAAAAAATGAAGTCCATACCTCTGTAAATCCCGTAATATAAAATGCAACCGACAGGGTCTGAGAGAAATACAAAGGAATACCCACAGCTCCTCCTATTTCTAGTCCAAGAGATCTGGATACAATAGCGTATGCCCCTCCTGCACCGATATCGATATTGGTTAGCATGGAAGACATGGATAAAGTAGTACTTATGGTGATCATATGAGCTAAAATGATAATACTTAAAGTTCCCAGGATCCCTGAATTTCCAACAATCCACCCCATGCGCAGATACATAACAACTCCCAGAATGGTTAATACTGTAGGGGTATAAACACCTTCAAATGTTCCAAGACCTTCTTTATGAGTATCTTTCATAAATCTTTATTCTCCTTTTATTTGCATATTTTAGGGAACACAAAAAGCCATGGAGAGTCCATGGCTGTAATGATTCCAAATATCTCCTTTCAACGCCTACGGAGTTAGCTGCCGGGCTCGGACTGAAAGAATTATCCTATCCTTACGGAATTCGCCCCAAAAAATTGGTTCCCCCGCTTCTAAAAGAATTCAGCGTATGCAATTAATTTTTATATTTTGCTATGTTTAAGTATAATATATTATTTCCTGATTATAGTCAAGATACAAAATAAATTGATTTCAAAAAGGAAATTTAGCTTTACTCTTCCCATCCTCTACATACATCCACCCAGGCAGAATAATTTGAGTATTTTTCCAGTTCTTCAATGGATAATTCAATGGCGCTATTACTGCTGCCGCATGCGGGGAACACAGTCTCGAACCGTTTCAGAGATTTGTCCAGATATACCATAACATCATCAGGAATACCAAAAGGACATACACCCCCAACAGCATGTCCTACAAGTTCAAGCACCTGATCCGGTGTGAGCATTTTTGCTTTGGCTGAAAATTGGGCTTTATATTTTGCATTATCGATTCTTGCATCCCCTGCAACCACAATTAAAATCGGTTTTCCATCCACCATGAAAGATAAGGTCTTTGCTATTCTTTTTGGTTCACAGCCTACTGCCTGGGATGCTAATTCAACCGTTGCACTGGATACATCAAATTCAAGGATTCTGTCTTCCATTCCCCATTGACTGAAGTATTCTCTTACCTTTTCTATCGCCATAATGTTTTCTCCTCATCTAATATTTGGTGCATTTTAAAAATCATTATAAGTATTATATACTTTTTCACTTTATAACACAATCGCTTTAAATTTATAAAGAAATGATGTGCTCTTAAATTATAAGTTTGATCATATCGGGCTTAAATAATTTTACTTTATTCGTTAGTCATTCCCTCGTTAAAGTATACTCTAAGCCTTCCCAGTTTGGTTCAAATCTTTATCCGAATACATTACTAATCCATGTTGAATACAATAAACATATAGTTTTCCACCCTTAGCTATAGGAATTCTGCATGTGGGGCTTTGCTCCGGATATAAGCGATTTAAAAATATTTTATCCGTCTTTACATAAGCTACAAAAGAAATATAATGGTCTTTGGTCATTGGATGGTCAAAGGTTATAAAGTAATCCATTTCTATTTCCTCTGCTGTAATCTTTATGGCATCAGAAGAAACTACAGGCAAGATACGTTCCAGCTTTCTCCCACAGCAGAATATAGAGGCGCTTCCTGTACTGACCAGAATATTTCCACAGCTAGGACAGACATAAAAACGTACTTTGTCAATATTGCCGCTGTCCGGTTTATTCGACGTAATCTCTCCCTCCATCATCTGTTTCATATCCACACCTAAAATAGTAGATAACTCCGGCCACAGGGACAGATCCGGACATCCTAAACCACATTCCCATTTTGAAACGGTTTTGCTTTGTATCCCCAATGCATCTGCAATATTTTTCTGAGTAAGATTTTTTTCTTTTCTAAGTTTGGCAATCAATTGTCCTATTTTCACACAATCCATGCCTTCACCTCCATCTCTGTTAGTATAACATCTTTATAAAAATCTTGCGATGACATCTATATTAAACTCTAAAATTGACTTGAACAACTTTATTATAACGATAAGGTAATTTTTTTATAACGATCGTCACCTATCCATATATAGCGGGTGGTTTTTTGATTCACACCCTTTCCGTGTTCAACAGGGTCACGACCCATAATAAAAAGAGCTGTTGTACGAATGAATTCGTATAACAGCTCTTTTTATTATGGTATGGATTCACACACCATTACTTAATCCAATTTCAAAATTAACTCAAGAACTCTCTTTGCACAGACTTCCATATCTCGGCGAGAGATTAGACCTAATTTTTTGGCTTCCATGAGACGTTCAGGGTAACCACAACCCATTTTAACATCATTTCCTGCTTTGACTTCTTTATAATGTTCTCCATAAGTCCACCAATCGGTAGTAACCATACCTTCGAAGCCCCATTCGCTTCTTAGTATATCTTCCAACAACTCTCTGTTTTCCGATGCCCGATGTCCATTGATCATATTATAAGAGGACATAATGCTCCATGGTTTTGCTTCTTTTACAATGATTTCAAAGGGCTTTAAATAAATTTCCCTGGCTGCTCGTTCGGACACTCTGGAATCGCTGTTCTTTCTGTTGGTCTCCTTGTTGTTTAAAGCAAAGTGTTTAACAGTTGCTCCAATATGCTGGGATTGAATCCCTTTTACCATGGCTGCAGCCAGTTTGCCAGCCAAAAACGGGTCTTCAGAATAATATTCAAAGTTACGACCACACAAGGGACTTCTGTGTATATTCACAGCCGGAGTTAGCCATACTGAAATATTATTTTCCTTTACTTCTTTAGCACCTGCTTCTCCCACTGCATATACAAGATCTGGATCCCAGGTACAAGCCAGGAGCGTTGCACAAGGCCAGGCAGTAGTATGAACACCGCATTCCGGGGCAATTCGCAATCCAGCTGGTCCATCAGCAGTCATCACATTGGGAATGCCGTATTCTGGCATATTTCCATATCCAAAGGTATTGGCAACCCCTGTATTGGGCTGACCACCTAATAGATGAGCTACTTCTTCATCAGTCATTTGTGCCAGGAATTCATCTATTGAAATCTTACCCTCGGCTACCTCATAAAAAGTACGTTTACCCTTTGCATACGGTCCTTCCCATAATGCATAACGGCCTCTTGCACGAACTTCCGGCGCATACGCTTCCATCATTTCTATGGACATCTTTTCAATCCCGCATGCATCAGGATCATTAGGTTCTTTTAGCGGAAGTTTCTCAAGACTTCCATCTGCCCGCAGTCTTTCCTTCAATGAAGTGGGAGCTATTTTCTCAGTAAGCTGCTTTACAACTCTGTTTTGAGCTTCTATATAAACAAAATCAAGTCTTTTTACATCCCTTACAGAAGTTCCAACAAAGAATACATACTCCCCTGCCTCAAGAACATAGGCAGATTTCTGAATCTTACCCAAATCATCATAAGAAGCCATATCATCCACCGAAAATTCAAGACTTACAAGCTGAGTCTCTCCAGGCTTCAATAAACGAGTCTTCTTAAAAGCAATCAAACTTTTAGCCGGCTTGCCAAGAAGTCCCTGGGGTACTTCAAAGTAAATCTGGATGACTTCTTTTCCTTCCATAGAACCTGTATTGGTTACATTCACAAAAACCTTAATAAGATCATTTTCCTGCTTTACTGAAGCAACAGAGTAGTCAAAAGATGTATAGGATAATCCATATCCAAAAGGATAATTCACTTTATCTGCTGCACCGGGAATCGTCTCAAAATAACGATACCCTACATATATATCTTCAGTGTAATCGACATAGTCTTCAGATTCATGGAAATTATATGTGGACGGATAATCTTCCAATCTTTTTGCAAAGGTGTCTGATAATTTGCCTGAAGGATTACCTATACCGCAAAGAAGTTCCGCAGCGGCCCTTCCTCCTTCCATGCCCCCTTGCCATGCCATTAAAACAGATTGAATGGCATCGTCGTTTACGAACCACTCTGTATCCACCATACCGCCTACATTCATAACAACAATGACCTTGTCAAAATTCTCTTTTACAATATTCACCATTTCAATTTCTTTTTTTGTTAAATAGAAATCACCATTTTCAAAAATTTCTTCGGCTTTCTTTGCCTGAAGCGCTCCAAAATCTGAGAGATCAATATTCTTTTTGTCAAAAGTGCTTTTTCGATCCCATCCTTCTCCTGAAAAGCGGCTAATAGAAATAATTGCCGTATCTGTAAATGCTTTAGCCTTTACTAAAAGCTCATGGGGAACTTCCGGCTCTACTGTCAGACCCGGTACGGCACCCTTTGCATACTGCTCCTTAACATTTTCCCGATAAAAGTCTGCCAGTTCCTCGAACACAGTAACTCTTTCTTTTAATGCCTTCATACCGTCATATAAATTGGTAACATATTCAACCGTCACATCACCACTGCCGCCGCCACCTTTAACATAATCAAAAGTACCTTTTCCAAACAATGCAACTTTTGCTCCTTTGGGCAGTGGAAGAACATGATTCATATTTTTTAAAAGAACCATACCTTCTTTTGCAGTATTCTTTGATAGTTCCCGATGCTCTTTAGATGCTGTAACTTTTTGGCCATTTTCCCCCAAAGGCAGATTGGGCTGAAACCTTGCTCTTTGCCATTTAATCATATGAAATCCCCCTAATCTGTGATAAATTAACGACTTAAATGTATAAGTCGAATTTTCTTATATTTTATACTCCATAAAAACTTTTAAGCAAGTCGATTTCTGACTTTTTATTCAGTCAATATTGACTTTTTTATAGCCCTATGTTACTTTCGTCATAGCTTATATTTTCCAAAAACACTTTATATGAAGGGATAAATTAACCAATGTCCATCCATGAAATTATTACGCCCAGACCACAGCTACCGGTTTATTTTGATATTTATCGCACTTATAATCAGCTCATCCCTAACCATTGGCATAATCATGTAGAAGTCCTGTACATTTTTGAAGGTACAAACCATATTGTTTTAAATGATGAAAAATACACCCTTCATCAGAATGATTTATTTGTTGTTAATTCCGGAGATATTCATTTTACCAGAAGTTTAGGAGCTTCTAGGGTTCTATTGCTTCAAATCCCCTATGAACTCTTTGACCAGTGTGTAGTTAACTTCGATATGATACGATTCAGACAATATTATCCTCATAAAACACTAAAAGAAGATCCTGTATATCAAAAAATGATTGCTCATCTTCTTAACCTGGCAAGACTTTATGTACAAGCAGAGAAAGGATATCAATTTTTATTTATCAGTGAACTCTATCAATTTCTGCACATACTCTGTGGCAATTATTCCATCATGAAAGATCCTGCAAAAGAAAGCAAATCTGCGAAGCATTTAGATCGGTTAAAAAAAATTATTCACTATGTGGAACAACATTATCAAGAACCCATCACCCTGGAGCAGGTAGCTTCTTTGGTCGCTTTGAATCCGGAATATTTTTGCCGTTTTTTTAAAAAACACATGGGGCTTACTTTTATGAAATATGTTAACCTGGTAAGACTTGCTCGGATTCACAACGATATCCTGCAAACAGATGACAGCATTACAATCATTCAAGAACGTCATGGGTTTACCAACTATAAATTATTCAATCATATGTTCAAAGAAGCATACGGATGCACACCTTCTAAACTTAGAACTAAGCATATAAGACATAAATAAGATACGATGTTTATTCAAATGCTTATAGTAACCCTTCATAGCAAAACTCCTCTACGACAAAAACCACATGTCATAGAGGAGTTTTTTATAGAAACCTTGCAATGATTTGTACCAATCTTATAGGAAGTTCTTTTAAAGCTAATGATTCATTTTTTCTAATAGTGCTTCAATTCTTCTAAAATGCTAGTCAGTACCCGTTGACGTTCTCCAATGATTTCTCCTAAATCATTCAGGCTCTGGGCAAATGCTTTAATGTCTTCGTTGATATTTTCGTTATCAACACAAATTTCTACAGACATTGCATCCCCCTGCACACCGACACGCTCTATCATAGGATTTTCCGGATCATATAAAAGAGGCATTCTATAAGCTTCCTTAAAATAAATCAATGTCCTGGAGAGTAAAATCATAAGGTCAAACACCTGATGGACGGGTAATTCCTGAGCTAAAACCAGTTCCCCGTCTTTTTCTTTCCATATCTGTGCGGCAATCTGCATCTTTTTATTCTCTTCCAGTATAGGTTCTCCTAAAGTTAAACGCTTAATGTCAGATGTATACGCATTTCTGCCATCTACACGGTCATATCCATTGGATACAATAACTGTTTTTTCATTCATCTCCATATCCTCCTTGCATTCGGATCAGCAGCAAAACACTGCTCTCTTAATTTTTCTAATTCTTCTGTATGGTCTTCATTGGGATCTTCATATTTTAAGACTTTAATAACGGATAGTTCAAAGCCTTCCTGACCATATTGATTCCAAAGCTCTTGTAGGCGTTTATTGGGATGCATTTTGGCATTTAGTTTCACAGTGGTACTGTTAAAATCCGCTTTTGTATCTGTAGCGATGCCCAAAAATGCCTCTCCCGTTTCTTTACAGCAATAAGATATAACACCCATTTCAGGATGTCTGTTTTTATAGAGTTCTAAAAGTTCTTTTTTTCTTATTGAATCCATTGTGCTCACCTCGACTCTAGTATAAACCAATATACTATAAAAAATAATCCACGCTCCGTAGACAAATAGATACAACCATGTCACCCTTATAAAATAAAAAAGTTTGGTCCCTTGCAATGAAAATACACTTTCTTATTTCAAAAATAAAACGGATTAGTCTCATACCTTTGATATTTGACTAATCCGCAGCATCTGCCCTTTTTATAATTCAAATGTTAGAACGAGTCTATTCCTTGCCATATACTTCACTTATGGCTTTTACTAATCTCTCATTTTCTTTTCTTGTTTTTACTGCAATCCTGTAATACCCTTTTGATAATCCTCTGAAATTCTCACAATCCCGAATCAATATTCCACGCTTTAATAATGTCTCATACAAGGGCTTTTCGCTGTAAAGAAGTATAAAATTAGCCTCACTGGGAAATGTTTTGAATCCCAACTGATTCAATTGATAAATTAAAAATTGTCTTTCCTTTTTTACATAATCCACCGTTTTTGCTATGAATGAAGGCTGATTTACACAGGCAAGCCCTGCCTCCTGTGCAAATGTGGATATATTCCATTCGGGGAGCTGCTTTTTTATTTTTTCTAAAATACCTTTATTGCTGCACACCAAATATCCTAACCGAACTCCCGGAATGGCATATATTTTCGTAAATGCCCGCACAAGCAATAAATTTTCATAGCTATCGATTTCCGTTAATATAGAAAACGCATTTTCGCAGAATTCAATAAAGCATTCATCAAGTACCACCCATATCTTTCTGTCTTTACATATATCCAATAACTTCTTTATGTATTCTCTGGCCATCAGTTTTCCGGTTGGATTATTGGGATTGGCAAGAAAGAGAAGATCTATATCCTCTGTCAGTATCTCAAAAAATGACTCGTCCAGTAAAAAGCTTTTATCTTCTTTTAATTGAAAATAAATAATATTACTGTCCACAGCTTCCAAAGCATACTCATAGCCATAAAAAGAAGGGATGGGAATCAAAGTTTTTTTAGGCTTTATGGCATGAACTATACCTAAGAAAAGCTCCGATGCACCATTCCCGAACAATAAATATGCTTCTTGAACTTTCAATACACTGCTCAATGCTTTCTTTAATTTTTCAGCTTTTATGTCCGGATATTGGCTGCAGCTTTTTACTGCCTTGTGTAATGCTGCTTCTACCTCCTCCGGCATTCCAAGAGGATTGATATTGATAGAAAAATCCATATTTACAGAGTTCCTGTAAACATCTCCGCCATGTATCCCTTTCACCGGCAAGTCACTTCCCTTCCAATAGCCAAATCACAATAAACATCACAAGCAAACACAATATTTCGCAAATCCATGCCGTCATATACATTAAGTGATTGGCCCGCTTAATGTCCTCATGCTCCACCTGGCGCAACTTATCCCCTATATAGGGCTTTTTTACAAGCTTGCCAAAATAACTGGCATCTCCTGCCAACTGTATCCCCAAAGCCCCTGCACATACGGATTCTGTCTGAGCTGAATTGGGACTGGCATGATTTCGACGATCTCTTTTATAAATCTTATAGGCCTGTTTTCCATTAAAGTTTTTTCCGCCAAAAAAAGCCGCAAGGATCATAAGATAAGCGCTGATTCTGGCAGGAATATAGTTTACCAAATCATCCAGCTTTGCTGCTGCCCGTCCAAAATACAAATATTGATCGTTCTTATAACCAATCATAGAATCCATGGTATTGACTGCTTTGTAAAAGAATCCAAGGACAGGTCCTCCCAGAGCCGTATACAGCATGGGCGCAATCACACCATCGGAAGTATTCTCCGCTACCGTTTCAATAGCAGCTTTCCTTATCCCTTCTTCATCAAGGCTCTCTGTATCTCTGCCTACAATCATGGAAACCGCTTTTCTGGCACCTTCCAGGCCTTCTTCTTTTAAACTTATATATACCTTCATGCTTTCAACCTTAAGGGACTTTGCTGCCAAAATCTGATAGGTCATAAGCGTTTCGATCATGACACCAAAATATGGATGTATGTTATATGATCCTATTATAATAAGAGCAGTGACTGTAGTTGTTGTTGCCAATACTATAACAACAAGGATCATTCCGTTTTTTAACTCACGCTTTTCGTTCCTGTCTCCATCATTCTTTAATAACCTTTGTTCTAATGCTATAATCCCTTTCCCGATCCAACGAACAGGATGAGGCAGGCAGTAAGGGTCTCCCAATAACATATCCAGAATAAAACCTAAGAGAAATGCCAACGCATGATATTTCATAACTTATTCTCCCATAATTTTTTAATCTCCGCTATTTCCGGCTTTTTAAGACTTCCCTTTAGGCTGCAAATATAGCCATTGCCGTTTGGAACCTGATAATTAAAATATTCTCCTCCATGATACCTGCTAAGCAGAGACATAATTGTACCACCATGAACAATCAATCCGATGGTTAATTTAGAATCCTTCACCTGTTTAAGTAAATTCATAAGATAACTTATCATCCTCTGAAATCCTTGTTTACAACGATTATCAAAATCCTCTCGGCTTTCTCCCTCCGGAAAAGGCAAAGTACCATTGCTGTCAATCCACGCCTGATACCGTTCGTCCCTCTGTAAATCTATATAATTCTTCCCTTCAAAGATACCAAAGTTCATCTCTTCCCAATCCGGTATGATAATCGGTTCTTTATCAGGATAGAGTATCTTAGCAGTTTCCAGACAGCGTTTCATAGGGCTGGAAAACAAATAATCAATCTCAGGATAAACCCCGGCATCTTTGGCTTCCTGCAGTACCTTGATGCCTTCTTCACTTAAAGGTTCATCAGTTTTACCCAAATAACGCTGTTCTTTATTGGATGCTGTCTCTCCATGGCGTATCATCACAATCTTTATTTGATTTTCTGGCCAATGCCGCATAGGACCCGCACCACCTCATCTGCCAGACTTGCTAAACTTACAAGAATCCTGCCTGTGCGTTCTCTGTATTCTCTTTCAAAGGGATCCATGGGTACAATGCCATTGCCAATCTCGTCGCTAATAATTATGGCTTCAGGATTCTTCTGTAGAAAAGAAAGTATTTCTTCCTCCGGATTGCCTCCTTTAGCAATACATTCCCTGACCCAGCTGTGAAGATGATTAATAATAATATTCTTTCCCTGCTCCATGGCCTTCTTAAGTTGTATTTCATCTGGAATGCTTCCGTCAAAAACCACGTAATGATCTGCATTAATTTCCTGCAGGATATAATTTAATTTTCCCTGGGCATATCCGCCAATCACTAATTTCATATTCATTCTCCTATGCTAAAATATTGAGTAAAGCCGCTGCCACTATCATGCTGCCTTCGCAAAGCAATACGCAATAACCTGCCGTATCTCCTGTAAAACCGCCAAATTCCTTCTTGCAGCGATAGTAGTAATAAATAAAAGCACAAAGAGCCGCTCCAGGCACAATTATTCCGGCATATAAGGATTGCCCCACCATATACACCATACATGCTGCCCCTTGCACATAAAGAGAGATTTTCACTTTCGTTTTTTGTGCACTGCTAGAAAAAATATGAAATAATCCACTCTTTTTTGCCGGTGGAAATGAAACTACGCTAAGTCCGCTAAGACATCGTGCCAAAACAAAGCCTGCACACACAATTTTTAATAAATTCTCCTCCTGGATTTCTGAAAATGCTCCTAAATAAATGAGCCCATAGGCTCCCAGCATAATTGCAGCAAATGCACCAATATGGGAATCTTTTAAGATTTCCAGCTTCTTTTCCCTGGACTGATAGGAATGAAATGCATCCATAGTATCCATATAGCCATCCACATGAAAGCCTCCGGTGATCATAAGAGGGATAGCTCCCCCTATGAGCGTATAACAGATTTCACCGATACCAAGGCTTTGAGAAAATACTCTCCAAAAATAAATACAGATCCCTATCACAATTCCAATCCATGGGAAAAAGCACATCATATATTCCATATCTTCTTCTTTCCACTCAAACTGCGGCACAGGAATTTTAGAATATATGGAAAATGCGATAACAATAGATTTTAAAATCCGCATACTATTTTCCTTCTTTCAGTATAACGGGAATGCCTACGACGATTTCTATCACTTTATCCGCCATCATCGCCAGTTTCTTATTGATGTCAGCCATAGCCTGTATATAATCCATAGTCGTTTCATCGTAAATCATTCCATCTTCAAATATATTGTTTGTCACAATCACCAGATGCTTAAAACTTTTATTTAATTGCTCCACTCCCCGTATAATCTTTTCGGTTATCCGTTTAATTTCTTTCGACTCATTCCCGAAAAACATTTCATTGGCAACCAAATTAGAAATACATTCTAAAAGCGCCGTACTTTCAGAAACCAGAGCTTCTCCTGTTTTTTCCAACACCTTCCCTATCGATATCGGCTGTTCTATCGTATAAAATCCTTTATTTTCTCGCATCTTTTGATGTTTTTCAACTTTAGCCTGCCCTTCTTTGTCAAAAACCTGCATGGTAGCAATATAATACTTTCTGCTGTCTTTAGAGCAAGTGGCTATATAGTCTTCAGCATAAGATGACTTTCCGCTGCCACTTCCTCCGATAATGAGTGTCATCATGTTTAAAGCCTCTTATGTTGTTCTACCTGAATATCATTAAAGGTCGCACTGCTATGATAAACACTAAGGGCCATATCCAGCAGTGAAAACATCATGACTGCACCGGTTCCTTCGCCTAATCCCAGTTTTCCATCAATCACCGGCTCTATTCCCAGTTCTTTTATAAGCATTTCTATGGCAGGCTCTTTTCCCTTATGGGAAGGCAATAAATAATCTTTCGTTCCGGGTACCATGCGCTCTGCCAGAAGGGCTGCCGCCATGCTGATCACACCATCCAATACAACAGGTACATGATAAAGTGCACCACCAATACACACCCCTGTTAGCCCGGCAATGTCCAGTCCTCCTACAGTTGCCAAAACCTTTAATGGATCCGCATGATACAAACCGTATTTCTCAATAGCTTCTTTAATTACTTGTTGCTTACGAATGAATCCTGTATCGCTTAATCCAGCTCCTCTGCCTGTAACTTCACTTACCTCACACTGAAGCAATGCAGCAGCAACAGCAGCACTGGTGGTCGTATTGCCCATGCCCAGTTCTCCTGTACCAAGCATTTTGTATCCAGCTTCTTTACAGGAATATACCATCTCTACGCCTGCAGCAATTGCCCTTAATGCTTCCTCTTCTGTCATGGCAGGTTCCTTTACGAAATTGCGGGTTCCACATCTTATTTTTTTATTCTTAAGGCCCGGAATGGGGTCTTTCGCATTGATGCCAAGATCCACCGGGATAGTATCTGCGCCTATACTGTCTGCCATTCTTCCTACTGATGACTGTTTTTTTGCCATCAACCCGGCTACCCCAACGGTTACCTCCTGACCGGACAGGGTGACACCCTCTTCCACTATTCCATTATCTGCACACATGATCACAACAGCCTTTTTATCTATATTGATTTGCTCAGTACCTAGTATTGCTCCAATCTGTGCCGTGAGGGTCTCAAACCTTCCCATACTGTCAATGGGTTTCGCAACGGCATCCCAGTTTTTCAATACTTTTTTTCTAACCTCTTCATCAGGTGGTGTAATAACAATTTGTTCCAGAATTTCTCTTGTTAAACTATTCCAAATAGGCTTCTCCAAGGATTTCATAAATTACCTCCATATCTAAGTATTTTCTTAATGTTTCTGCTAACTTGTCATACTGTTTTTCTTTGAATATTTGATAATTCTCAAATATTCCATCCTCTATTTTGATACCTTTCTTATTAGCCAAAGCCTGTACGATTCCATGGGCTATATTGCCTTGATCAAACAATCCATGAATATAAGAACCATATACATTTTTATTATTGGCAGAGAACACCACATTATTTCCTATTCTGCTACTGTAAATGTCTTCTGACACGTCACATGCTTCGTGATATACAGTTTGTCCCATATGAATTTCGTATCCTTTAAAAGGACATCTCGATATTCCGCTGAAAATTCCATCCAGCTCGTCTATTACCCCTTCCACCTGACAACGTTTCTTCTTTTTCTGCAGTACGGTAGCTACCGGCAATAATTCCATTCCTCGAATACAGCCACCTTCTTCCATGGCATGAGGGTCATCAATCCGGCATCCTAACATCTGATATCCTCCACATATGCCAAACACTGGAATATCTTCTGCAAGTTTTTTTATGGCTGCTTCCAGCCCGTTCTGCCGCATCCATTTTAAATCCCCCATAGTGTTTTTGCTCCCCGGAAGGAAAATCAAATCAGGATGTCCCAGTTCGCGGACAGAAGTAACATAGCGTACAGTAACTTCGGGAATCTGCTCAAATATATTAAAATCTGTGAAATTGGAGATTCGGGGATAGCGAATAACAACAATATCTATTAATCCTCCTGGCTTTTTATTAAATCTCTCCGTTAAGCTATCCTCATCTTCCAAAGCCAGTTCCATATAGGGTACAACACCTATTACCGGTACCTTCCCCTTTTCTTCCAGCATTTTGATCCCAGGATCTAATATGGACTTATCTCCACGGAACTTATTGATGATTAATCCTTTTACTCTTTCCTTTTCTTCTTTTGCAAGCAGCATCAGCGTTCCCATTAACTGTGCAAATACGCCTCCCCTGTCAATGTCTCCCACCAAAAGTACAGGGGCGTCTACCATCCGGGCCATGCCCATATTGACGATGTCATCCTGTTTTAAGTTGATTTCTGCCGGACTCCCTGCACCTTCTATCACAATAATGTCTGCAAACTCTTCAAGCTTACGAAAAGCTTTTTTGATTTCAGGAATCAATTCCTTTTTATAGGCAAAATACTCTTTTGCACTCATATTCCTAAGGACTTCACCATTCACAATGACTTGAGAACCTGTATGATTCGTGGGCTTTAGTAAAATAGGATTCATGCAGACCATCGGTGTAATGCCTGCAGCTTCCGCCTGCATAACCTGAGCCCGTCCCATTTCCAGTCCTTCTCTTGTAATAAACGAATTGAGCGCCATATTCTGTGATTTGAAAGGAGCTACACGATAGCCATCCTGTTTAAAAATTCTGCACAAACCTGCTACCAAAAGACTTTTCCCTGCATTGGACATAGTTCCCTGTACCATTATTACCTTTGCCATAGTTCTCCTAGCCTTTCTCACTAAACTAAAAAAACCCTTTCCAGCTACTGGTAAAGGGTTTGCACGCGAAATCACTTGCCGGATACTATATTTCTTCATAATGAAATATCATCCTGCAAATCATACCCGTACAATGACCAGTTACTCGTGGCCTGAAACAAACGTTTCTGTACGACAATCAGGCAGGTCTCCCGACTTAAAGATCATCGCATCGGCCATCTTCCCAGTTTCCCAGTGATATATCGGCTTAGCTCCCTAATTACGGTGACGAGTTCGTACAGGATTTGCACCTGTTTCCCTTTTCACCGAAGCCAACCACATTGCATGGTTGCTTCGACACCTGATTGCTCCATATTTAATTACATTTAATGTAACATATCTCTGCAAACGATTCAATCCTTTTATTTTAATCTACTTTTATGTTATGTAAAATCCTGACTAAAACAGCTGTTTATTCCCTTATCAATCATCTTCTCTATATCTTTTCTCCGTAAAAACAGAATATCATCATCGTAAAAATTTTATAAAAGAAGTGGTCAACCTGTCACCATTCTTCTTATTTCGACATAAGATATAGTGTAATGATAAAGATCAGAGGAGGTGAATGAATGGCTACTTTATTTAAACTCGTTATTTCTGCAGAAACAACTACAAACGTTTCAACAAACCCAGATGTAGAAAGATATTTTTACTCAGTAGATCCTGCCCATCGTGTTGGATCTACCTTAGAAATTCCAGCAACCGCTTTTGTAGATGATACAGATACTCCAGTAACTACAATCACTGAAGCTATAGCGGGAAATGGTTACTACTTGTTATTCATCAATGGCGTATTACAACAATCAGATTTATACACCATTTCAGATACACAAGTAGTCATCACAGATGCAGCTAGTATACCTGATGGTGCAGTGATTACTTTAGTAGTAACCAACTTTGTTCCAGATGCAGACTCCACCACTACAATAATAACTTAAAACTTAATAGGAATAAAAGGATGGGCCATCCGGCACATCCTTTTATTCTAAATGTAACTTCAAACATTATGTATGAATAAGATATAGAAAATTGTTCAAATTAACTAATTGGGAGTGAGGGTGATGTGGTTTACAAACTTATCAAAAATAGATTGCCACCTGACAGATAAACACGGAAATATACTAAATCCATACAATCCCATGGCAATTAGTTATTCCGATGTAACCCGTTTTCTCAAAACCAGAAGTAAACGGATTCGATTGCCTTCTGGAAAATATGTACGTGCCAATCAATTTGTAGTGTACATTCAAGGATATATTTCCCTTTTTGTAGAGGACAACCGTATTTCAAATCCAATACCATTCAGAATATATAAAAGTTTTTATCTGTGTGTGCCAAAAAGAACAGATTTATCTTTTAAAACATGCTACTTTAATTGTGGTACCAAGGTTATAAGTAATGAAAATGATTTGCTAAATCTAAGTATTAAAATAAATATTGGTTCAATGGCTCAGCCAAAAACTCAGCCCAAAACTTTCTGCCAACGCTATTTTACAACAGAAATCAATATTACATACAGAGAAAGTCTCCTCAGAACTGAAGTATACCAATACAATACTTTATATGAGGAAGATAAAAAAGAATATACGAATGAAGATGAAATACCCGAATATGGGAATAGAGGTATCCTGGATCCAGAAATGGTTTCTTTCTTTAATTTATATATTAACGGTGTTGTACAACCAAGGGAGAATTATGATATTGAACAAGGAAAGCTTACTTTAAATATCGTTGATGCTCCTGTAGAAAATGCTCCTATACTCATCAGGTTTGTTACGTTCAGAGATTCAAGTGGCGACATATACCCTGCAGAAATATATTACTATAATACAATTTCTGATGGCATAAAAAATGAATATATAGATGAAGACAAAATTGGTGATACAGGAATTATCGATCCTGAAGAAGTATCTTTCGTAAATTTATATGTCAATGACGTATTGCAGCCGGAAGTAAACTATACAGTACAAAAAGGACTGCTCTCTTTTCAAACTTCAGATATTCCTCCAAAAGATGTCCCAATCACTTTAGAGTTTATAAAGATTAGAAGACCCAATGGGCAACTCGTTAAAGCAAAGACCTATACATTTAATGCCCTTGCCCATGAAAGCAATATATATACCAATCAAGATGAACTGATCATCTATGGAGACCAGGGTATCCTTGATCCTAAATATACTTCCTACAACAACCTTTTCATAAATGCTGTACTTCAGCCTTTTGTCAATTACTCAGTGGAAAAAGGACTCCTTACTTTAAATACCGATGATCTGCCTCTAAAAGATTCTCCTGTATCTCTTCAATTTATTAGCATAACTTCATTATACTGATTTTAACCTCTAAATACTATAGCTGTACCTTTACGACACGGTTTCCTTATCATGCTATTAAATTATGCGATTCATTTAGCTTGGGCAAAATTAACCGCGTGTCTGCTCATTTTACTGCTAAAAATATGCGTATAAAAACTCTGATCGAGCAATATAATACTTTTATTGAGACAAAGCTTATCTAATGATAAAGTAGAACAACCAAAGACAATAAGTATATACTTTGAGGTGAAAACAGATGGATTTTACAGAAAAGATAAAAAGCAATACCAAAGCATTGCATTTAGCATCTGAAAAAAGTGGGTTTATTAAGCGATTGATTGAAGGTAACGCAAGCAAAGAAGGATATATAGAATATATATTTAACTTGCATGCTATGTATCAGGCTATAGAAGGCAGTCTTGATAAACATTCAGATCATGAAAGTATTAAACTTTTTGCTACAAAAGAATTGTATAGGGCCGAATTAATAAAAAAGGACTTAGAAATTCTGGCTGGCGAAAAACTTTCTGAAATGAAATTGCTGCCTTCTACAGAAGCATGCATAGCGAGAATACAAGAAATAGATAAAGAACACCCAGAGCTGATCGCAGCTTATGCTTATGTCAGATTCATTGCGGATTTATTTGGAGGAAAGATATTCCCGGATATACTAACCAAAAACTATGATATACCTGCAAGTGCACTAAATTATTATATACAGCCAGACATTGGAAATATCAGAGATTACGTCATGGAATACCACAAAAAATTTGAGAAATTGAATTTATCTGAGTACATGCAAAACTTATTTGCTATAGAAATAAGCAATGTTTATATTTATAATATAGGCATTTTAATTGAGCTGGATGCAAAACTATATGCTTCTGATTAAACACACTGCAGTATTACGAAAAAATCATTCTCTCAATAAGAATAATCTTACGAACAAGCCTGACTTCTTTGTTCCAGAGAACAAAGAAGTCAGACTTCAATTATTTATTAAGATCCCACCATAGAATCATTTTTTACATTAAGCGACAATAATTTTTCCACAGATTTTGTGGTTTAATCAAGATCCAGCATAAACTAAGGATTTTTCATTTTGGTCATATTCAGGTCACATTTCTGTTTTATATTATGTATGTCGATGATCATTACAGCTGTAATATTGATATCTTAATACGATTAGCAGTGAAAAAACAAAAATTTTTAAAAACATATAACAACTGATATTTGAAAAATAGCATGAATATATCTCAGATGAATGATAATGATAAATTATATAATGAAAGAGGTTAAATTATGAAATTAGCATGGAAAGAAATAAAGCATAGTATGTCAAAATATGTATTAATAGAAATTCTCCTTGTTTTGATGATCTTTATGGTTGTATTTTTATCAGGTTTGGCAAACGGGCTTGGTTGGGCGATTAGTGCATCTATTGAAAAAAGAGATGCTGAGTACTTCGTAATAAGCAAAGATGCTGAAAAATTAATCTCCATATCCAATATAAACACAAGGGCATTGGAACAAGTAGCGTCTCAAACCAATGACAATGTAACACATTTAAATATTAAGAGATCCAATATTAATACCTTAGAAGATGAAGCAAAGTTGGATATTACCTATTTTGTTATTGATCCAGAGAGCTTTCTTTCTCCAGAAATAACAGAGGGAGAGGGATTATCAAATTCCGGGGCAGAATATCCTCTTGTATTGGATGATTCCTTTAAAGAGCAAAATATAGAAATTGGAGATGTGTTGGAGGATTCTGTAACAGGCCTTACTTTAAGGGTAGTAGGCTTTACACAGGATGAAATTTACGGACACTCCCCAGTAGGTTTTATTGGGACTGATACATTTACAGCCCTCAACCAAAAAGTAAATTCTTCTTATACTGAACAGTATAATGCGATCGCAGTACAGGGAACGGATATTGAAAATATTGATATTGAAGGTCTGGAAGTGATTGACAAAGAAACAGTCATTAATAATCTTCCAGGATACTCTGCCGAACAGTTAACGATCAAAATGATTCTTTGGGTGCTGGTGGTCATCTCTTCAGCAGTATTAGGAGTATTTTTCTACGTAATTACCATACAGAAGCAAAAACAATTTGGTGTCCTTAAAGCAATAGGAATGAAAATGTCAGAACTTACAAGATATATTATGAGTCAGGTTCTCATTCTTTCTGTGATAGGCGTAGTCATTGGCAATCTTTTAGCCATTGGCATGGCATCTATGCTTCCAGGTAGCATGCCTTTTGATCTTGTAATATCAACAGTGATGATTATATCTATTGTTTTTATCGTAATCTCTTTACTCACCAGTTTAGTATCCATAAGGAAAGTTGCAAAAGTTGATCCAATAGTGATAATAGGAGGTAATGAATAATGAAAAATGAATATGCATTGCAATTGAATAATATATCAAAGTCATATCGGGATGGTGAACAGCAAAATAACATTTTAAATAATGTTTCCCTGGAAGTAAAGCCAGGTCAATTTATTGCCATTGTTGGCCCTTCCGGCTCAGGTAAAAGCACATTTTTGTCCATAGCCGGTGCTCTGCTCTCACCTACAGACGGCAGTGTTATAGTCGGAGGACAAAAACTTCTAAAAAAACAAAACAAGAAATTGGTTAAAATTCGCAGAGAAAAAATAGGATTTATCTTTCAGAACCATCACTTACTTCCTTTCCTGACCGCAAAAGAACAGCTTACATTTGTAATGGATATGAATAAAAAGAATGGTAGGTCTAAAATGAATGCAGATGAGATGTTGGATGATCTTGGATTATCAGGATGTGCAAATAAATATCCCTCCAAAATGTCCGGTGGTGAAAAACAACGGGTAGCAATCGCAAGAGCATTTATGAATAATCCAGATGTCATTCTGGTCGATGAGCCTACAGCCAGCCTGGATGGAAAAAGAGGCAGACAGGTAGTGGAATTAATTAAAAAGGAAGTAAAAAAACACAATAAGGCTGCCATCATGGTAACCCATGATGAAAGAGTATTGGACCTTGTTGATGTTGTATATCGATTAGAAAATGCTACTCTAAAAAGAGTAGTCAACCAATAAAAGAAAGCAGGGATTCGCATGTTCTCCATTCTTGTTGTTGAAGATGATCAAATACTAAATAAAATGATATGTGCAAAGCTACAGCAGGAGTCTTACCTTGTGTTTTCAGCATTTGATGGAGAACAGGCTTTAGCCATACTGGACAAGGAACATATCGATTTAATTATTAGTGATATTATGATGCCAAACATGGATGGATATCAATTAGTCAGAGAGCTTCGTGATGCAGCATATACCATACCTGTTCTGATGATCACGGCGAAGAGTCAAATTGATGATATGGAAAAAGGATTTCGTGCCGGAACGGATGATTATATGATTAAGCCAATCAGTATGAGAGAATTGGCGCTTCGGGTGAAGGCATTATTAAGAAGAGCTCAAATTGCAAACGAAAAAAAGTTAGTAGTTGGCAATACCCTATTGGACTATAATTCACTGACCGTTAAGGTGAATAATGAAATCTACGAGATGCCTCCAAAAGAATTCTATCTGCTCTTTAAGCTTTTGAGCAATCCAAATAAGATATTCACAAGACAAGAATTAATGGATGAGATCTGGGGGATGGATACAAATGTGGATGACCGTACGATTGATTCGCATATTAAAAAGTTACGAAGAAAATTTGAACACTCTGCTGACTTTGAGATCATAACAATTCGTGGATTAGGATATAAAGCAAAGATACCGGAAAGGATTGACAGATCCAATGTCAAAAAAAATTAGAAAGAAGAAAATGTCTCTCCGTTTTAAACTTGCTTTGGGTTCTATTATCATCCTTTGTATTTCCTGTGTTATTGCTTATGTGATCGTATATGTAGGGTTTTCTTATTTTTATCATGGTCCAATTACCAGTAGAGTTGCTCTACTCCTGGCTCTTTTAACTTGTGCCATAGCTATGCTCTTAGGTGGTGTGGCACTTTGGCATTCCGCATCTTATGTAACAAACCCCATAGTTGAAATCAGTAAAGGGGTCCAAAAAGTAGCTGATGGCGACTTTACAGTGCAATTAACTCTGAATAATAATCATAGAAAAACTCCGTCTGATTCGTATGCCGATGAGATTACAACAATGGCAAAGAACTTTAATAAAATGACACGCGAATTAAATGGAATGGATTATATGAGAAAAGATTTTATGAGTAATGTATCCCATGAGATTAAGACTCCCGTTGCAGCAATTTTAGGCTTCTCAGAAATACTGTTGGATGGAAACCTAAGTGAACAGGAACAAAAGGAATATCTCTCTTATATCTACCAGGAATCACAAAGGCTCGCTCGTATAAGTGAAAATATGCTTCATATGTCCAGACTCGATCATCAAGATATCGTGGAAATGAATGATGAAGTGGAAGTTGACGAGCAAATACGGCGCTGCATTATCTCTCTGGGAGAAAAGTGGCCAGATAAAGATATCCATTATAAACTTCAACTTGAAAAATGTTGTATCATAAGTAATTATGATCTGCTCTTTCAATTGTGGACAAATCTGATAGATAATGCCATAAAATATTCAGGACAAAAGTGTACAATCTTGATTTCAACTCAAATTGCAGACAACTGCCTTCTCTTTTCAATCAAAGACGAAGGAATCGGAATATCAAAGGAAAAACTGAGTAAAATATATGATAAGTTCTATCAAGGTGATGAATCACACAAAAAACAAGGCAATGGACTCGGTCTGTCCATAGTAAAAAGGATTGTAGAATTACTTGGTGGCACTATTGTATGTGAAAGTGAACTGGGAGCAGGAACGACTATGACGGTTAAATTACCCATCGAGTTAAAAAAATAAATCAAAAAAGATTGTCTCTATATATCCAATATAATATACCAAAAAAGACATGTAATATCCGAAAAGGATATAACATGTCTTTTATTGCATTATACTATCTCTATAATCTTCAAATAGTTTACTAGTTTTCTTTGTAATTTTCACTCATCCTATTATACTTTAAATCTGGCTACTATTGCACTTAAGCCTTCAGCCATTTCTGCCTGGGTTTGGGCTGTCTTGGCTGCTTCTTCCAGAGCTTTAGTGGATTCAATTGAACTGCTGCTGATCTCCTGGGCAGATGCAGTGGCTTCTTCTACCGTCGCTGATACTCCCTCAATGGATTTTCCAATTTCATTAATATAATCAGAAATCTGAGAAGCTGTCACAGCAAATTCGTTGGTTAACTCTTTTACAAAGCGAGCATCTTCAGCATATTGTTCTCCGGTTTTTTCTAATATGTCGTAATCAAATGTAACCTTTTCATCGACAAACTTTAATATTTCCTGGGCATTGGCAGTAAGTTTCTCCACTGCAGCATTTACCTGACCAATGATCTGATGAATGTCTTCTGCTGTATTCGCTGAGTTTTCTGCCAGCTTACGTACTTCTTCGGCAACCACAGCAAAACCACGGCCATGCTCCCCTGCACGGGCTGCTTCAATTGCAGCATTTAATGCCAGAAGATTGGTTTGATCGGCTATTTGAGAAATGATATCTGCCATTTTAGTGATTTCCTCAACAACCACCACTTCTTTAATAGCTGATTTTATTTCTTTCTGTTTGAGATTATAAATCTCAATGGCAGTTTGCTTGGAAAAGCGAGCCGAGTCTTTCATTTCTTCTGCTCTCTTTTTAATTTCCTCAACTTTTTCTTCCCCACTGAACACTTCTTTTTCCAGCATTTTAGCCTTATTGGTAATTTCCAATCCGCTTTTGGCAACTTCATCTATGGAAATACTGATTTCTTCCATACCTGCAGCAACTTGCTGAATAGAAGTAGAGATTCCTTCCCCTTGGGCAGTAACTTCTTCTACAGTAGCAGAGAGTTCCTGACTTAATGCATTGGTTTCTTCCGCTGAATCAGATACTTCTTTTAACATCGTGCGAATTTTTACATTCATTGAAGCAAAGGCATTAGCCAATATTCCCATTTCATCTTTTCGGTTCTGGATGTTTTCTGGTACACTGCAGGTAAAATCGCCTTCAGCCATAAAATTTGCATGCTCTGCCAGAATTCTAATCGGTTTTGCAACCATCCTCGTTAAAAATACGACCCAGATCAAACTTACCACAAAGGCAATGATCAATAGCAACGCAGCTGTATTTTTGGAACTGTTAAATTTCTGTTTATCAGCATTTATTAGAACTGTTGCAGTTTGATTGTTCAAATTCTTCATTTGAGCCAAAATCCCTGTAATTTCACCACGCAAATCCCGAGCTTCTTGATCATTAATATCGATAGCTCGTTTGAAATTGCCTCCTTTTGCAGCATTAATTATTTCTTCCTTAACAGAAGCATAATGATCATTCAAGTCTTTCAACTTTTCTAAAAGTTCTTTTTCTTCTGGGATAAGATTTTTTCTCCATAAGAATTGATTAAAACACTGTTGGCAGTCATTAATGTATTCAAATCTTTCTCAGCGGCTGCCATTATAGAAGTATCTTGCATCACTACTGTTTCATATAAAATCTTCTGCATTTCTGTTGCTGCTTTTTCCTGGTTAAGTTGCAGCTCACTAAGCAACGTGTTAGCAAGAAAACTGTCATTATAAAAAGTCTCAAAACTGTGTTCTAGATCATAAGCAGTGTACAGCCCGTTAATACCCACTATAAGTGTAATGGTTAACATTACAGCGAAAGACATTATGAGCTTCGTTCTGGTTTTGAGATTTCTGATAAATCTCATCTGTTCATCTCCTTATAATTAATTTCAAGATCTTTTTTCCGTCAGCCTTCATAAAATACCTTCATTATTGGCTTTGGTTATCATAGTTCTAAATTATAATTCATCTTCTATTTTTTGACAATATTTTTCCTTCATTTTAAATTTTAAAATATAATTAGACTTTTGTTCCATTTTTTATGCATTATTTTCTAAATCTCTTTATTATGTATACATATCTTAGATCAAAAAGTATAAATCAATCATCTGATCTGACGAAAGATAAAAAAAGCTCTTGATAGGGTCGTAGTAACATATCAAGAACTATAAATCAATTACCAGAAAAACATGAAGTTTCTCTAAATTACTTAGCAGTTATGCCAAGTTTTTACCTGATTTTTTTCAAAGTATAAGCAAGCAGATCGACATTGAGCATTGGGAAATAAGAAAGGCTTCTAAATGAAAAAATCATTAAAGAAGCCTTTTAAATCGAGAATCCTTAATTTTTGCCTGCATATTCCTCCATCACTTTTTTAATGATTGGAACATCTGCCGGCAGGAAATCGTATTTTAATAAATCCTTTACGTCTGCCCATTTATACGCATCATGAACAGAAATATGGATTTCTCCACCAATTATTCTACAATAATATGTCATCAGATGAACGATCAGATTCCCGTAATCATAAGTTATCTCTGCACAAAACCGGTCAACCAAAACATCTATATTAAGTTCTTCTTTGATTTCCCTGACAAGACAATCTTCCGGCATTTCATTGGGTTCAATTTTCCCACCGGGAAATTCCCATCTGCCAGCAAAATTTTCTTTTGGAGCACGTCTTGTGATTAAAATTTTATCATCATGAATAATGATTCCTGCTGCAACTTGAATGGTTTTCACTGTATTACACCTCTTTAGCATTTTAACTCACTATTTTTTGATCTTAACATAATCTTTCAGAAGATATCGCATTTTACCCTGCGTGAGATTGCCATATTCTATTGCTTTTTTAGGACATTTCGAAATGCATGCCATACAATGGGTGCAGCTTTCTCCCCACTCTGGCTTTTTGCTAATAACTTCAATATTATTTAAAGGACAAACCTTTTCGCATATTCCACAACCTACACATTCCTCCGTAGAGTAAAAATCCTTTGCAATGAGCTTATATTTTGTCCAAATTGGTGCAAAAGGAGCAATAATTAAGGTTTCAAAAAGCCACACATGGCGACTTTTAAGCTTTCTTTCATTCTTGATCGCTTCAACGACTGGATTTATTTTTTTATTAGCTTTTGAAATCTTTGAATAAATAACTTCTTCATCATCCATCGCATACCTATTATTTGCAACATAATTCCTTGGCATTACAAATTCTGAACAACCCAAAAATCTTAAATTCTTTTTAAGCGAAAATAGCTTTGCCTGAACCTTAGCACTACCACAATAACCCCCACTTGTAAAAATAAAGTATACTTTATTATTTCCATTAAAATTAATGGATTTTAAATATTTCATCAGAAACAAAGGCATCTCGCAAACGTAGATCGGAGCACAAATGACATACGTCTTTTCTGAATACAAAGACGACTTGTCATTCGTCCTGATTCGGTCAAACAAATCTATGCATTCATCGCCTAGTCCTTCAGCAATCAATCGTGCGATATATTCCGTATTTCCTGTACCTGAAAAATATAATACCATTTTTTAGCCTCCACTTCTAGCTTTCCCCTTATCAGATCCTATACATCCTTATTGAATTAAAAGCGAAAATTATAAGATAAGATTTTATAACTTCCACTGTTTTCATTATACATCAGTTAACATAAATTAAAAAGCGTCTAAAAATCAAAAGAGTTTTGCCCTCAAAATTCTCGCGCCAAGCCCGGCCGGCAAAGTCAACAAAATACATCACCCGCAAGTTTCATCCTAGCCGGAGGGCTTTTTATCGTATAGGAAATTCAGAGGAATTTCCTATACGATAAAAATAGAGCGCTGCTATGCGCTCTTATGAGTTGCTTTATTAAACTCTATATAAAATGTTTCTAATTCTTCTGGTAACAGAGGCTTGCTATAATAATATCCCTGTACTTCATCGCATTTTAAATCTTTTAGGATGTTTAGCTGCTCCTTTGTCTCAACCCCTTCGGCAATAACAGTTTTACCCATTGAATGAGCATATTCTATAAAATGCTTAATCAATTCCACAATTTCGAATTTATGAATCCGCTCAATAAAATATTTATCGATTTTCAATTTATCGAAAGGTATTTCACTTACGCTCATGAGAGAATTATAACCCGTTCCAAAGTCATCAATAGATATGTTGTAACCTTTTTCTTTTATAAAATTCATTTTTTTAATGAGTCTATTGTCGTCATAGGCTATGTCTCTTTCTGTTATTTCAATTTCTAAATCAGAATGATCAATATTTTTGCTGGCGACCACTTCCTTAACCCATGCAGTAAAGCCATCATCAGTCAACTCGTTTACAGATGCATTCACAGCACATTTTAAATTCATTCCTTTACTTTTCCATATCTCCATCTGAGTTGTTACATGATCAAATACAAATTTAGAAATCTTATTAATAAATCCAATCTCTTCTGCAATGGGAATAAAGACATTGGGCCCAATGAATTCATTTCCGTTTCTTTTCCATCTTACCAATGCTTCTACGCCTGAAATTTTATTGGTCTGAATATCGATTTTAGGCTGATATACTAAGAAGAGTTCATTTCTTTGGATAGACTCAAGCATCGATCCGGTAATACTATGGATTACTCTCCTCTTATTTTCTAATCCCACATCATAATAGTAAATACCTGATTCTTTATCATCTCCTTGTTCATAAGCAATCCGGGCTTTATTGTATATCTCGATAGGTGTACTCTCTTCACCCTGATAGACATAAATTCCTACTTTAAACGATACTCTGATCTTATGTTCATTGATTGAAATAGGAAAATCAAAATAATACCCCAGGATATTTTTAATCTTTTCTTCATAGTTTATTGCACAATTCCCACAGGCTAATATAATCAACTCATCTTTTTCATGGGAATAAACAGCTTTTCGTCCACAGTTCTGCATAAGTTTCTTTGCCAGATTATTGACTATTTCAAAAACCAATTTGTTATCAACATACTTTTCAATTTCATGCAAATTCGTTAACTTAATTGAAATCAGTTTAAAGTGTTCTCCTGTTTTCATGTTGTTCTCGATATCATAAAAAAGCTTCTTTGCATTTGGAAGATCATAAAAAGGACTTTTTAAGTTCCTTTCTTGCTTCTCTTCATTTAATGAATGGATTTTTTCAGTCATATTTCCTGTCAGAAAACCGATCAACGAGAATATAAACATTCGAAAAGTCCAATTTATAGGGTCTTGCATAACACCCTCAGCAACATCAAGAGGCATTAAAGGACCTGCCAGTAAGCCACAGACTGCTCCTGTAATCAATCCAGCTAAATCTCCCCAAAATAGCGCGGACAGAATGATTGGAAGATACATTAAATGCAGAAAGACCTTTTTTGTTCCGCCTGTTATATAGACCAAATATAAAATAGCGATAATCAGAATGCTAATGAGCAGCACAGGCATTATATGAAACCGGCAGTTTTTATCCCTGCGTACGATTTTTGAGTTCATGCATTCTTTCTCCTTTCATCACTATGTGCTGTGCATATCATTACTTAATTTCTATTAATATTCCTTTTATTACATTCATCTTCTGATTTCTTCCTCAACCTTATTTTTTATTTTTCTATATTATAAGCCCGTAAAAAAACAATATCAATAATTAATTGAAAATTGTTCTCACTTTCCTTTGGTAATCTGCAATTTTCAGCAAGTCAAAATTCAACTCTTAAAATATTGCGTATTATTCAAAAAAATCGCGAAATTTGTTGAAAAAAGTAGAATGCTTATTATATAATATGCATTATCGAATAAAAGTTGAATTGCTATGCTGTTTAGTAGCTTAAACTTTTTTGCTATAAGATCAAAGATTTTAGAAAGGACGATTGATATGAAGTTTAAAAGCATTTCAAAACAAATCACTTTACTCTTCGGAATGTTAATGTTTGTAATCTGTGCAAGTTTAGGAATCAGCGCTTATTTTAGTGCTCACAATGCCCTAAAAGCAAATATTGATGAAAATCTTTTAGAAATAGTCAGGGCTGATGCCAAAATTATATCTGGGAAAGTAGATAGTCAGCTCAATGCTTTGGAAGCATTGGCAAATAGTCCATGGATCAAAAGTAAAGACTTAACAACAAAGGAAAAACTGGACCTTCTTAAAGGTGAACTGGAACGCAGTGGATACTTGGACATTTTGATTGCTGATCCCAACGGCAATGCACTTTCTGCTTTCGGAAACAGTTTTAATATTCGTGAAAGAGAATTTTTTATTAAAGCATTATCGGGAGAACGTGCTGTTTCTGACCCCATGGTGAGTAAAACAGATGGCAGCCTTATTGTAGTCTTTGGGGTTCCAATCAAGGAAGGTAATACGGTAATAGGAGTACTGGCAGCAAATCGGGATGGCAATGAATTAACCAATTTTGCGGCTGAAATGCAGTATGGCAGCCAGGAAGTCTTTATGATTAACAATAAAAGTACTATGATCTCAAACAAAGATCAGAGTCTTGTCCTAGAAATGTTCAATATTTTTGAACAATATGAATCCACCCCCGAGTTAGAAGGGCTATATAAACTTGCAAAGAATATGACTGAAGGACTAATCGGTGTAGGCGAATATACATTCAATGGAATGACCAAATATATGGGATATTATCCTGTGGAAGGAACTAACTGGTCTTTAGCTGTAACAGCACCAAAATCAGTGGTCTTAACCAAGATAGCTGATTTGACTCAGTCTATGATGATAGTATCTGTTGTTTTCATATTGATTGGTATAGTTTTAACGATATTGATTGCAGGCAATATTACTCAGCCGATCAAGAAAATCACTCAATATCTTAATGTTATATCTACCGGGGACTTTACTGGAGATATCCCCCAAAAAATCTTAGAAAAAAATGATGAAATAGGTAGTTTGGCTAATTCGCTTGATAAGATGCAAAACTCTATGCGATCAATGATGAAAACAGTTGCTGATGAATCTTCTATTATTAGTGAAATGTTAACTACTGTTAATAATAACATGTATACCTTGAATCAAAGTATTGAAGAGATTTCCTCCACTACAGAAGAATTATCCGCAGGAACAGAAGAAACTGCCGCTTCAAGTGAAGAGATGAATGCCACCTCCCTGGAAGTAGAAAAGGCCATTGAATCCATCGCCTCAAAAGCCCAGGAAGGTGCAGCTACTGTCAGCAAAGTCAACTTAATAAGCGAAAAAATAAAAATGTCAGCAATCTCTTCTAAACAAGAAGCTTTGGATCTGTACAGCAAATCAAAAACCAACTTGCAAAGTGCCATTGAACAAACTAAAGCTGTTGAGCAAATTCATGAACTGTCCAACACCATATTAGATATTACAACCAAGACCAATCTGCTCTCCTTGAATGCAGCCATTGAAGCAGCAAGAGCTGGTGAATCCGGTAAAGGTTTCGCCGTAGTTGCAGATGAAATAAGAAAGTTAGCTGAAGAATCTAAAACTTCAGTATCCCGCATTCAGGAAGTAACTCATCAAGTACTGACAATAGTAAATACTCTTTCTTCAAGCTCTATGGAAATTATGGACTTCATTGACCAGAAAGTACTGAATGATTATGAAGACCTGGTACAAACCAGTGAACGTTACAACGATCTTTCAAAAGTCATTAACGATATTGTTACCGAATTCAGTTCAACTTCGGAGGAACTTTTAGCATCCATACATAACATGGTTCATGCCATCACCCAAATCAGTACATCTGCCAATGAAAAATCAAATTCTCTGGTGAATATCGTAAAGCAATTTAAAATTTAAACCACATAAAACTGTCTCTAAAATCATTTGACTTTAGCGGCAGTTTTTCACTTTCCTAAATATTGCCTCCCATATTCAAAATCATGTAAAAAAACATTTTCGTTTTATTGTCAACTTGTTTTCGTTGTTTAGTTGACAATGTTTTAAAGATAATATATATTTAATATACGTTAAAGATTTTTTGAATTTACACAAGTCGTCTATGAATCAAAATTATACTGTTACTGCTATGGAGGGAAACTATGAAAATAGATGTAAAAAATTTAGCGAAAGAAATTATTAATGGCAGACGTTTAAAAAGAGGTGAAGATTTCAGTTTCTTTTTAGAAGCTGATTCGGAAGAATTATTTGAAGGTGCAAATATGATTCGTGAGGCATTATGCGGTAACAAAGCAGATCTTTGCAGTATTATTAACGGTCGAAGTGGTCGTTGCAGCGAAAACTGCAAATTCTGCGCTCAGTCTTCTCATCATAAAACAGGAATTAAGGAATATGAATTTTTAGATCCGGATGTAATCCTTGAAGACTGTAAAAAACACCAGGAAAAAGGCGTACACCGCTACTCTATTGTAACATCAGGAAGAACTTTAAGTGACAAGGATTTTGAAAAAGCTCTTCTATCCTATCAAAAAATGAAAGCTGAATGCGAAATTGAACTTTGTGCATCCCACGGGTTATTAACAAAAGATCAACTTATTCGTTTAAAAGAAGCAGGTGTTTCAATGTATCATGCAAACATCGAAACATCTAAACGATATTTCCCCAATATATGTACAACCCATACCTACGAAGACAAAATCAATGAAATTAAACTTGCCAAAGAAGCAGGGCTAAAAGTTTGTTCCGGGGGGATTATAGGAATGGGAGAAACCTGGGAAGACCGAATAGATATGGCCATCAGCCTAGCGGAGTTGGAGATAGAATCAATTCCGATCAATGCACTTATACCCATTGAAAATACATGTTATGAGAATTTAAAGCCTCTTTCTGAAGATGAAATACTAAGAACCATATCAATCTTTCGTTACATTAATCCCACAGCATATATCCGAATGGCGGCAGGAAGATGTTATTTTAAAGATGGTGGGAAAAAGGTATTTCTGTCCGGTGCCAACGCCACCATCACAGGAGATTTATTAACAACTGTGGGAAGTAATATTGCCCAGGACCTAGAAATGCTGACTTCCTTAGGTTTTGACCTATCAGTTATTTAATCATACTTTTAAAGATTTTACTTTAATTTTTAATATAAAAACTATTATACTGCCAATTAAAATAGATGATTTTTTTCTAAAAGATTCCCCATCAAAAATCCTCCTCAAAAAGCGTTCACCTTATATTTTATCTTAAAAATAATATAAGTAAAATAATATAAGTGAACGCTTTTACAAAAACTCTTAAATTCCAAACTCAATTTCTGCTAAATGATAAAACTTTACTCAAATTCCCATCCCAAATCTGATATGTGCTGTCCACTTCCGTAACCTCTCTGGACTGATTGCTGTGAACATAAATGCAATCAAGCCCCACTCTTTTTGAGCCTTCAACATCAGCAAAATGATCATTACCTATAAAAACACTTTTGGATATATCAATTTGCTGCTCATTAATCAAGTACTGGAAAAAAGCAGGATCAGGCTTGCAGATTCCTATATCAGAAGAACTGTATAATCCATCAAAATAATCATAGATCCCCAGATACTTTAATTCTGGAACAGTGAAACTACGTTGGCCATTAGAAAGCATATATATTTTCTTTCCTTTAGCCTTTAAATTTTCAAGCAAGTCTCTCACTCCGGCATAAAGCTTAATATAATTTACTGACAGACATCTGAAAAGCTTTGTGGTTTCTGCAATAAGTACTTTACTGCAATCTACTCCCTTGTCATTATAAAGCTTTTTAAAAACGAGTCTGATATCTATATCCGGATATTTTGTCTTAGTATTGTTAACCAGCCCTTCTTCCACTTCTTTCAAATATGCCCTTTTAAGTTCTTTAGGTTTATAGGCAGCTCCATTATAACCATAAAACAAAGCAAGTTTTTCCCATAGTCTCCGCTTTTCCTCATTGGTATTGATATCTACCAAAGTACCATACAAATCAAAAATGTAATTTTCGTACATTCCCCTCCACCCCAATGATTATGATCATATTGTTAATTCATTAATCTGTCACTTTTAATCTTTATTTCACCACCTTTAAAATTCTGTATTCCATTGCTTTTAAAGCAAGTTCTTTATTTAAAGATACTGGCTCTTCAGATATAAGGTCTATTGTCTTCTTTTTAAAGAGCTTATTCACAACATAGTCTTCTTCATTATTATTGATAGCAATGATCATGGAATTCTCACCATCATTTCTTTCAAATACTATAACATTATCCTCTAAATAAAGAGGTTTATAATCCCCGTAAATCAATTCCTTATTTTCCTTTCTGATTGCAATGAGCTTTTTATAGAGTTGAAGAAGATCTTTGTTTTGCTCATCTTCATTCCAAATCATACAAGCTCTGTTGAAAGGATCATGTCCACCGGTCATACCTACTTCATCCCCATAATATATGTAGGGAACTCCCTCAAAGCAAAACTGAAAAACCATAGCCAACTTCATTCTGTCTACTTTTCCGTCGCATTCATATAAGAACCTTGCCGTATCATGGCTTCCAAAGAGATTCCACAATTGCCTTGTGATGCTGCGCATATAATTTACCCTGTTCATGGTTACCAGATTGTTAAATTCTTTCTCGTCTATTTTTCTCTTCGCAAAGAAATCTACTAAAGCCCATTTGAAAGGATAGTTCATAATACTATCCAGTTGATCGCCGCTTAGGAAACTAACGGCTTCATGCTGTATTTCTCCAACGATCACCGCATCTTTATTGACTGATTTTATTGTCTTTCTAAATGCCCTCCAGAATTCATGATCCACTTCATCACAAACGTCCAGACGCCATCCATCTATGCCAACTTCTTTTACCCAATACTCACCGACCTTCAAGAAATATTCCTTTACATCCGGGTTAGCGGTATTTAATTTTGGCATGACACTGACATCATTAGCAAACGTATAGTAGTTAACCTTCTCAGTACTTACAGGATACCCTTCCGGGAAATACCAATCCTTGTATTTAGATTTTTCCTGATTCTCCAATAAATCTTTGAAGGCAAAAAAATCATCTCCAGAATGGTTAAATACTGCATCAAAAATAATTTTTATCCCTCTTTCATGGCACTTTTTAACCAGTTCCTTCACCAGTTCTACAGTACCAAAATGGGGATCGATATCATAATAATCTGCCGTATTATATTTGTGGTTTGATGTAGACTTAAATATTGGAGTCAGATAAATCAGATCTATTCCCAAATCCTGAAGATAATCCAGCTTATCTATTATTCCCTGAATATCTCCCCCAAACATGGATTCAGTCGTAACAGGTTCACCCCATGCCAAGATGTTTTCCGGATCATTGCTTTGATCTCCGTTGCAAAATCTATCAGGGAATATCTGATAGACTACTGCTTCCTGCATCCATTTACATTCCTCATAAACATCTGCCTCTCCAATATAAGCATATTGAAAACCTGGGATCTCTGGACCTTCTATAAGTTCTTCCTGAAGTCCTCTTTCATCCAGATATAATTGATTTCCTTCCCGATCAATGAACTCAAAATAATATCTGTATCTGTTCTTTTCTATTTGCACATCTGCTTCATAAAAATCAAAGAGATCCGTTTGTGCAAAAAGTTTCATCGTTTTTTCTTTAAAAGGATTTTGCCAGTCATATCTGCATTTATAATGTACCTTTACCTCTCTCATATCATTTTTTGCTGTTCGAACTCTGAGACTTAGTGTATCCTTATCTTTTGCATAAGCATAAGGAGCGGTAGTAATGTGAAATATCGCGTGTTTATTCATATCGTTTCCCTCTCCATGAAATTTATAATTCGTATCTTTCAAAAGTATTATATCAAAGCCATCTTAGAACATTTGTATATATTTAGTATTTTTTGTATCAAATTTTCCATTTTCTATTGACCAGTATTTTTGTATCATGTTACATTAAAGCAAATCAGTTTCTTATCAAGGGAGTGATTTTATGCCTCTGGATGGCTTTATTTCGGATAAATATTTCTTTAGTCCTATCATTTCATTGCTTGTAGAATCTAATTCAAAAGATGCCATTATTGAATTAATAAAAAATAAACATAAAGAAGAACTTGAAAATGACATTTTATTTGAACATAAAAAAAATGACCTTTTTATGTGGAACATCGTTTTTATCAGAGAAGTTTTAGCAAAAGCCACCTTTAAGGAAAGCTTCAGTGACCTTTACAACAAGTTTTACATGAAAATTTTTAAAGCATCCACCATAAAAGAGCTTCAAGCTTTAGAACTGGAGATCGCTTCAAAATACTTGGATCTTCTTATCTATGATGCAGTAGTTACAGATACCTTTATTGTCAATAAGATTCTTCAATATCTGCACGTAAATATCGAAAACCATGTCTCCCTGGAAAAGTTGGCAAAGGATCTGGATATCTCCATGAGTTATGCTTCAAAGTGTTTTAAAGGTAAAATGGGCATGACCATTATGCAGTATTCTAAAAAAATCAAAATAGAAAGGGCAAAGTCCTATTTATTAAGCACCAACAAGAGTATTTTGGATATTGCACTGCTTCTAGGCTTTTATGATCAAAGTCATTTTACCCGAACCTTTAAAGCTTTTACTGGAATTACCCCTACTCAGTATCGAAATAACAATTATTTGTAATTATGCAATAAAATTGAGTTTTCCTTGTAAAATTCTTGCGCGAATGCGCATTCTGCCGGAAGGTTTTTAGTATATAGGAAACTCGAAAGAATTTCCTATATACTAAAAAAGCAAGCTGCAAAACCTAATAGTTTTGCAGCTTGCTTTTTTATACGTATTCATGAATTTTAATACTTCAGAACCACTGTTGACATGGAAGGCATCGTCAGCCTACCATTTTTCAAGGTAATCTTTCCGCCATTGGTTTTTAATTCCCCCCTGATCTTAAGATCAGAATACTTATCTCCACTTAGATCTAAATCTGCCTGTTCATCTGCCAGATTATGAATAACATATATCTTGGAACCATTATATTCCAAACTGTAAGCACACACCGCAGGATTCTCCAAATCTAAGGAAGTTACTTTTCCTCTCTGAATTTCAGGATTTTCATTTTTTATTCTTATAAGTTCCTTATAAAATTGAAGCAAGGAGTTCTGATCTTTCTCTTGTTCGGCAACGCCAGCCTCTATCGTTCCTGTATAATCTGCATATGGCGGTGCTTCAGTAATCCCTTTTTGATTTGTAACAGACCATACCATAGGCAATCTCTTATTTTCATCTTTGCCTGAACCAATCATTCCTATTTCTTCGCCATAATATATGAAGGTATTCCCTGGCATCAACTGATAAAGACTGGCAGCCATTTTCATATGAACAAGATTCTGAGCTAAAAATCCTGCACTTCTGCTTTGATCATGATTGGATATAAAAGGTGCATCAATAGCATCCTCATCTATACTTTTTATTTTACTCTGCCATTCTTCCAGGGACTTACTAAATCCAACACCGTCTCTATTTCTTATCACAGAAACTATTTTTCCGCTATTATCTGCAAAAGGAAAGTTAAAGAAGCTGTCTGCTCCACTCTTATAATATTCAGATATAGTACCTGCATCCGACCATACTTCACCAACTATATAAACATCCTTCTTATAAGCTTCCATTCTCTCATTAAAATCTTTTAAGAATTCCACACTTTTTGTAGTATTTCCAGTGTAAAAAGAAGTAACTGCATCTACTCTGAACCCAGCAACTCCTTTTTCTATCCAAAATTTCCCTATGTTTTCGATTTCCTTTCTTACTTCTGGATTGTCCAGGTTCAAATCCGGCATCTGGTCCCAGAACTGGCCTTCATAATACCAGCCTGAAGGCATATCTACCGAGTGATATCCAGCCTTTTGCTCCTGAGAGAAATTATAATATTTGACATATGGATTGTGCTCCCTGCATAATTCAGGATATGAACACACTTCCTGGCCACAGGGGTCTATCCCTAAACTTTTCTTTGCGGATAAAAACCATGGATGCTGTGCAGAGGTATGGTTTACAACCAAATCAATAATTACCTTAATACCTCTTTCATTGCACTTCCTGATTAATTCTTCAAAATCCTCCATGGTCCCATATTGAGGATCTATGGAATAATAGTCCGTAACGTCATACTTATGATAGGTGGGAGATGGCATTATAGGCATAAGCCATATCCCATCTATCCCCAAGTCTTTTTTAGTTTTGAAATCATTATCTTTTAAATAGTCCAGCTTCTCTGTTATGCCTCTGATATCACCAATACCATCTCCATCTGAATCATAAAAAGAACGAACAAAAATTTCATAATAATTTCTATAATTGTCATCTATAAGATTAACCTGCAAATGATCACTGCACCCACCCATAAGAAGCATAACAAAGCACAATATAATCCCCAGGACTTTTCTCATATTTAAGCTCCTCCAACACACCTTAACCTTTTACAGAACCTCCGGTTACACCTTCTACGTAGTTCTTCTGCATAATGATAAATAAAATTGTAATAGGTATCGCAATTAATACTGCACCTGCACAGAAACGCGTGAAATAATTGTAGAGATTTTCTCTTGAAATCATCTGATGTAATCCAAGGGCAATTGTGTAATTCTGATAATTATCTTTCATAATGACACTGACAAATATAAAGTCTATCCAGGGAGCTATGAAAGATGTCAACACAGTATAAGTAACAATTGGTTTTGAAAGCGGCAATGTAACCTGCCAAAATACTTGGCTTTGAGTTGCTCCATCTATAATTGCAGCCTCGTCTAAAGCCTTAGGAATCGTATCAAAGAATCCTTTGGCAATCAAATACTCCAAAGCAGCTCCACCAGAATACACGATCACTAAAGCCGCCAGGGATTGGTCTAATCCTACAGCCTTCAGTATATGATAAACAGCGACAATGGACATAAACCCCGGAAACATACGTAAAATCAAAGCTACATTCATCATAGGTTTTCTTGCTTTAAATTTCAATCTACTGAAAGCATAACTAATGCTTAAAACCAATAAAGTAGATAAAATACAACTAAATATTGCCACTATCAAGGTATTCATAAACCATCTGGGATAATTGAACAAATCGGTCTCAGTAAACAGTCTGATATAATTATCTAGTGTATAGTTTTTAGGCAAAACATAGGAGGTGTATGCGCCCGGTTCTTCTCGTAAAGACTGAAGAATAAGCCATACCAACGGAATAATCCAGAGTATGCCTAGCACTGTTAAAATAACATAGATTATGGCATTGGCTATTTTATTTCTCATGCCATAACCAGTTCTTACTTCATTAGATTTATTTTGATTGATCATTGGAAAGTATCCTCCTTTTGAATAGATGCAGATCTATTATAGGCAATGAGTGATAATGATGCACTGATTAAAAATATGATGATCCCTATAGTAGATGCAAGAGAATAGTTCTGTTCATTTACAGTAAGTTTATACAGCCAAGTCACAAGCAAATCTGTTTCTCCTGCCTGATAGTAGCTAAGAGAGAATGGCTTTCCTTCAGTCAACAAATATATAACGTTAAAGTTGTTAATGTTTCCAACAAACTGAGTGATTAAATATGGAGTTGTCACAAAGAGCATGTATGGTAACGTAATTTTTATAAAAGCTGTTACAGGGCCAGCGCCATCAATCTTTGCGCTTTCATACAAGTCATCAGGAATATTCATAAGAATTCCTGATGTGATCAACATAGTATAGGGAACCCCAATCCATATATTAACTAATATTACAAGTATCTTTGCAATGTCTCCATCGGTCAAAAACTTAATAGGAGTCTTAATAAGTCCTAAGTTCTGCAGAATTACATTGGCAATCCCCTGATCCTGGAAGACTCTGGACATAAGCATTAATGATACGAACTGGGGAACTGCAACAGTCAATACAAATAAGGTTCTCCAGAATCCTTTAAACTTAATTCCTTTCTTATTGATAATTATCGCTAAAAGCATTCCAAGAATATAGTTACTAAATGTAGCAAAAAAAGCCCATATAAAAGTCCAAATTAAAATACCGACAAAAGTTGTGGACATCTGAGGATTCGTCCAGATGATGTTCCTGAAATTCTCAAATCCAACCCAGGTAAAGAGCTTTCCCGGCGGTTGGTGGTTCCTGTCAAAGTTTGTGAATGCCATCAAAATCATAAAAGTAAGCGGCATAATGATTGTAAGTGTTACTGCGATCGTAGGAAAAGTCAATAATGTCATATGAAAATTTTTATCGAATAGATCTTTTACATCTTCTATAAAAGTGGAAGGCTTCTTTCCCGCCTTTCTTAACAATTCGCACCTATAAGCTTGCTTAACACTTTTAATATACATCACAATTATTGCAGCAATTATAAATAAGCTAACAACACCAAACAGCAAAATTAACATGGAGTTGTCTCCAGGTTTATATTCATAGATCTGAAGTTCCTCATTCCATATCTGGTATTGCTCGAATTTTCCCAGTGTAGTCAGATTACTTAAATAATACCATCCGCTATTTAATATGTATACGATAAAGCATACCTGAAGAGCAAGATAAAACAATCCTTTTACGATCTGTCCTCTTAAAATGCATCCCAAGCCCATAATAATGAAGCTTAATTTTGTTACAAGATCACCTTTTTTCAAGGCTTTAAGAAAGAGGGATTTGTCATTGCTGATCTCTTTGGATACATTAATATCTTCCATATATACCTCCAACATATATAAATATAAGAAATCTAATAGAAAAACAGCCAGAAATAGTTCCAGCCGTTTTTCTCATCAGGAAAATCTATTGTTGAATTTGCGCTACCATTTCATCCAATAGTTCTTGAAGAGATTTTGAGTAGTCTTTTGCTTCCAAAGCTGCTCCAAAAGCTTCAGCTGGTGTCCAGTAACTACCAAGTACATCTTTTTGTGAAACAGCATATTTACTTTGTTCTGCCAATGCACCTAATACAGGATTGGATTTAACTGCTTCGCTTTCAGCAACGTTTTTATTTGAAGGTCCTAAACCTCTCTTTTCATATCTAAGTTTCTGATTTTCTTCATTAGTAATCCATTCAGCAAAATCCATAGCATCTACCGGGAATTTGGTCTGGCTGTTTACACCAACCAGCTTGTAACCCATAAAGCTGCCCATCTGAATTTGCTCTGATCCGGAAGTATATGTTGGAAGTTTTGCTACTCCAAAGTTATCGCCTAATTTTGATTTAATAACTTCTGCATTCCAAGTACCGGTAACAGCTGCTGCTACTGTGTCGCCGATCTGAGCAGTTATTACTGGATCATCACCAGTCATAAAAGCATTATGAGCTGTAAATGCCTTTATAGCTTCTGCAGCTTTAAGTCCATTTGCATTGTTGAAATCGCAAACTTGTTTACCGTTTTCAATCTTTAATGTACAGCCTGCTCCAAAGAAGAAGGAAGCTATGTAATATCCGTTGGAAATGTCCATAACTACTTTTTTGCCAGCCTTATCGGCCGCTGCTAAAATTCCATCCAATGTCTTAGCTTCTTCATCGCTTATAACGCTCTTGTCATAGTATAAGAAATATCCGTTGTCAGCAGTCATCGGATAAGCATATAATTTACCGTCAATGGTAGCTGCATCTACTGCACCTTCAATATTTGCACTGATAATAGCGTCTTTATTTCTGGTCACTTCATATAATGCACCTGCATTATATAAGTCCCAAATCTGGTCATTAGCAAAGACAAAAACATCAGCTGCAGCTGCCGGGTCATCCAAGTACTTACCTTTAAGGTCAGATTCACTTACAACAGCAAGGGTAATATCATATTCTTTCTCTGGATGAGCTGCTTTAAAGGATTCAACCATTTCTTTTAACAATGGTTGTTCTTCTTGCGCACCCCAAACCTTTAATGTAACTTTTTCTTTGCTACCTGTATCTTGAGTATTACTACTTGTAGTAGTGCTACTGTTACCGGTAGAAGTACTTGCTCCTTTATTACCACATCCTGCAAATAATGCTGTTGACATGACAGCAGCAAGAACCAAAGCCATTACTTTTTTGAATTTTTTTGACATAATATTCCCTCCATTTTTAATATTTTTTATTTAAAAATCTCTTTCAGAGACTTTTTTAGCTCATTACTTTAACAGAATTGCCTTTTAAAAGCTTTCCTGAAACGGTTAAGTGCTGAGAAAAAGCCTTATCTCGAATGGTCTTAATTAATAGCGCCACACTATTTTTCGCTATTTCCACAGAAGGTTGTTTAATCGTTGTAATGGTCGGATTATAAAACCAAGCCTGTTCAATACCATCAAAACCTATAATAGATATATCTTCTGGCACTTTAAGTCCATGATCGATAACACATTTGGCAATGCCTATAGCCATGACATCTGACATAGCAAATACTGCTGTAATCGGCTTATTCAGCTTTAAAAAACTGGACATATTTTCATAGGCAGCGGCATAGGAAAACTTCGATTCAATATACATATTTTTCTTATCAAAATGCATACCTCGCTCTTCAAAGGCTTCCAACACACCTTGATATCTGTTGTACATCAAATCTTTCTGATAAATTGCTCCTCCTACAACCAAAATGTCTTTATGCCCTGAATCAAGCAAATAAGTTACAGCTCTTCTTGCCTCCAGACAATCATCGATAGATACGCTGCTCACACCTAAAACGTTACAGTCGCTGGCACTGGAAGTCGCATATACACAAGGACTGTTTAATTTATGTAATTCCTCTTCTTTGTCTACAGCACTACCGCCTAAAAAGATAATGCCCTGAGCCTTCTTTTCCTTTATTAACTGATTTGCACATCTGATCTCATTTTCATCTTCATCTATGTAACTCACTAAGGGTATATATCCTTCCGCTTCTACACATTTTTGCAGTTCCACAACCATATCATGGAAAAAAGGATTATAGGTACCCTTTACAATGATACATACGATTTGGGAGGTGACTTGCTTTAAATGCTTCGCATTGGAGTTAGGAATATAATTGCACTTTTCTATAACCTCCATAACTTTCGCTCTGGTTTCCTTACTGACACCATATCCATTATTGAGAACTCTGGACACAGTGGTTACACCAACACCTGCAATCCTTGCTATATCCTTTATAGTATAATTGTTCATTCCTTCACCTGACCTCTATAGAAAGATAACATTACCAAGATTAGGTCGGTAACGTTTCCGATATGAATTATATCATAGTTACAAAATTAAGGCAATAGTTTGTTGATAATTTATTAAATATTTTATTTTTTCACCTTTATTTGATTATTACTATTCAAAACATATATATTATCAACGAATACCTAAATGATATTTATACATTTTAACTAGCTTATTACTTCAGCCATCTCTTGAATTATATATATTTTAAATCAATATATTCCAAAAATAATTTCAATATTTTTCCAAATCACTTTTGCTTTTATATAAAAAACACTCTCTGATCCCATCAGAAAGTGTCTGGTTAAAAAATCCCTTATATGGTTGTTCATCATATGGCATAATTGTCTTTTATGGAATCCATGAGTCCATATTCCAGCAAAATTTCTTCTAGTCGTTCATGGGACATTGGCTTTGGAATTGTAAAATATGTGTTCTCATCGATTGCTTTGGCGAGACTACGATATTCATCCGCTTGTTTGGAATCCGGTGCATATTCGATAACGGTTTTACGATTAATTTCTGCACGCTGTACCACATTATCCCGTGGTACAAAATGAATGAGCTGAGTGCCTAATTCCGCGCAAAAAGCTCTAAGAAGTTCAATCTCTCTGTCTACATTGCGGCTATTACAGATGATGCCACCCAGCCGTACACCACCTTTTCGGGCAAACCTTGCAATTCCTTTTGCAATATTATTTGCGGCATACAGTGCCATCATTTCTCCACTGGCTACAATATAAATTTCTTGAGCTTTTCCTTCACGAATTGGCATCGCAAAGCCACCGCATACAACATCCCCCAGAACATCATAAAACACATAATCTAAGTCTTCTGTATAAGCACCAAGCTGTTCTAATAAGCCAACAGAGGTAATGATCCCACGGCCGGCACAGCCAACGCCAGGTTCTGGCCCTCCAGATTCCACACATTTAATACCCCCAAATCCAATACTTAAAATATTACTGAGTTCCACATCTTCTCCTGTATCACGTAATGTATCAAGAACGGTACGCTGTGCAAGAACTCCTAAAAGAAGTCTTGTTGAATCCGCTTTTGGGTCGCACCCAACCACCATAACTTTTTTCCCGCTTTCTGCAAGGGCTGCAGTAAGATTTTGTGTAGTGGTGGATTTTCCAATACCACCTTTTCCATAAATCGCAATTTGTCTAATTTCTTTTCTCATAGCTCTGTCCTCCAAACTTTATTAAAGTCTATATAATCGAAATTTATATAATATACTCTGGCTGAGGCAATGCACTGGCAAGCTTCAGCTTTTCTAATATTCTTCTGCGAATTTCAAGAAATTCCGTGCCGCCGCGATGTCGCGGATGAGGAAGTCTAATCTCCATAATCTCACTAATTTTTCCAGGCCGAGGTGTCATAATGACAATACGATCTGAAAGATAAATCGCTTCGTCCACATCATGCGTCACTAAAATCATGGTTGTATTGTTTTCCTTGTGCAGTTCAAGCAATTTATCCTGAATATCCGCACGGGTAAATGAATCCAGAGCTCCCATGGGCTCATCAAGAAGCAATACTTTAGGATTGTTAATAAGTGCTCTTGCAATAGCAACACGCTGTGCCATACCACCGCTGATTTGATGAGGATAAGATTTTTCAAATCCCTTTAGGCCTATAAGTTCAATATAATGACCCACAAGATCTTTATACTCTTTATAAACTCCCCGTGCTTTAAGTCCTGTCGCAATATTTTTTTCAATCGTCAGCCACTGAAAAAGGGCTCCGTTTTGAAAAACATACCCCCGTTCCGGACCGGGTTCTGAAATTTCTTCTCCGTTAAGGATGAGTGTTCCCGTATCTGGTTTTTCGAGACCTGCAATCAGCCTTAAAAGAGTTGTTTTTCCACACCCGGAAGCACCTATAATCGAGAGAAATTCTCCACGAAAAACAGATAAATTAATGTTTTTAAGAGCTTCTACATGGTTGCCTAAATCATCATAATACGTATGGCTTACATTCTCCATATCCAAAATAATGTCACTGATTACAGATAAATTCTTGCTCATTCTTTCACCCATCCTTTCCTCCAGCGCAATACATAATCCTGTATTAAGCTAAGCACTTTTGTAATGAGGCTAAATAGAATTGCCATAATCAAAATAGAAGCAAATACTTTATAATAAGCAGACCATACTTTACTCAGGTTAATATAATATCCCAGTCCGCCAGGCTGGCCCATCATCTCTGCCATTACCAAGGTTGTAAAAGCAAATCCATTGGCATTGGCTATACCTGTAAAAATCTGTGGCATAGCCTGAGGGATTGCCACATGAAATACCAGATATGAAGTTTTAGCCCCCAGAGTTCTGGCTACTTCAAATTGTGCTTTTGGTGTGGATTGTACCCCCAAAGCAGTCAGTGAAGCAATAGAAAACCATGCACAAATTACAATGAGAAAAACTGCTGCCGAAAATGGAGTTGGAAAAAGGGTCAAGGCAAAAGGCATCCATGCTACAGCAGGAATGACACCGGTCATCTTTAATATGGGATATACCCAGTAATAGACCTTGGGGAACCAACCAATTAAAATGCCTGTCGTAACACCTAATAGAACACCAATAGAAAAGCCAGCAGCATAGAGTTTTAATGAGTAAAGCATATTTTCAAAAATAAATTTTCCTTCCATAAGAAAAGGTTCGAGAATTTTTGCAGGTCCCGGGAAAAAAGGCTGCGGCAAAATCAGATACTTTGTTCCTAATATGTCCCAAACAGCAAGGACAATCCCCACAGCAAAACGAAAAGGAGTTCTGTCCACAAACTTTATTTTTCTTAGAGGATCAAAATATGAAAATATACCAATACCTGCATAAAGCAAAACAATCACTAAAAGAATTAACCTGTAAAAAGAATTAAAAGTTAATGGAATTCCTAAAACTTCATAAGTCTTTATTTCGACATCTGCTACTTGCTTTACAAAGAGATTGACTGCTATGGCAATCACAAATCCAACAAGTGTTAAAACAAAAGAAAACTTCCACTCTTTATCGGATATTAATTTATACCTTTTATGATGTTGTTTTACTTTAAATACAGGAAGTGCTGACAATCTTAACTTAGCTAAACCGGGCATAAGAATACCTCCTGTAATTTTAATTTATTTTTGCCCGGAAAATCTCCGGGCAAAGATCATTTTAAAAATCCTTATAAACCTAAGTTAATATCAACCTCTGCATATGAGTCTTGAGCAAATGTATTCGGATCTGTCTTTAAATAGCCAATTTGATGTAATTGCTCTGCAAAATACTGAACGTTGTCATATACTTGTGTTGGATCTTTCTCTCTGTCGCTGGCAGTTGGATACTTATAGCTTTTAATCAGTTGAATCGCCAGGTCTCTGTCTTCGATCTGGGCATATTTGCCGTTGATAATAATGTCAACTGCTTCTTCCGGATTTTCTGCAATCCAGTTTTGGGCTGCTCTGTAGGCACGCAGCAGTGCAGCAACTTTTTCAGGACTTTCATTTAACAACTTCTCGGAAGCATATAGGAAACAGCAATACTTTCCAGCAAAAGGATCATCTTTAGAAATATCCAGAATCACACGGTAGTTACCTGTTTTCTCCTGAACAGAGCCAAAGGGATCCCATAAAGCCGCTACATCCACATCTCCTTTATTTAAAGCTTCAATCGCAAGATTACCATCAGAGAAAGGAAGAAAGGTAACTTCCCCATCCTCTTGTTTAGCAGATATCCCATTCTTCTCCAGCCATACCGATGCCACCTGATGGGGAGTTCCACCGATCTCATCCACACTAATCTTTTTGCCTTTAAGGTCCTGAACAGTTTGAATCGATGAATCTTTTGGAACAATCAGTTTAATACAGCCATAATGCAAACCATCCACCACTTTTACCTTCACACCATTCTCAATAGAAGGAAAGAATTGAAAATCCCCATTAACAATAGGAATGGTTCCATTATTTAATCCAATTTTGCGGGTTTCAAAATCTGCAGAGATTAAGTTGACATCAAACCCTTGCTCCTTGAAAAAGCCTTTTTCATAAGCAATATATATAGGTGCACCGCAAAGGGATCCATCTTTACCCGGAATATCAATTTTCCCATATTTGTACTCTGTACTCGATTCAGCTACATTGTTATTGGTCTGAGTTTGAGTTTCAGTGGCAGCTTGTTTTCCACAGCCTGAAAACATCAACGTCAAAACAGAAATGGATACCAGGATTTTGGTTAGTTTTTTCATTTTCCTCATCGTATTTTACCCTCCTTTTACTCCTTTAAAGTATCAGACATAAGCTTTTTCAAAAGCTTGCTCAAGATCTGCTATTAAATCTTCCGGATCTTCTAACCCTGCTGAAATACGAATAAGGTTTTCAGGAATGTCTGCAATCTTTTTCTCATCCGGTTCTAATTCACTATGGGTGGTCTGAGGTGAATTAACAATCAAACTTCGGGCATCTCCAATGTTGACATGATATTTGAATAGCTCTACCGCATCAAGAAATGCCTCTCTTTGGGCTGTTGTCCCCTTAAAGCCGAAAGCTAAGAGTCCCCCTGCTCCTTTTGGAAAATCCCGTTTTGCAAGTTCATAATAAGGACTTTCCTTAAGACCTGGATAGCGAACCCATTCCACATACTTGTGATTCTTTAAATACTCTGCCAGAATCTCTGCATTCTTCACTTGTTTTGCTACACGTTCAGAAAGCGTTTCAAGGCCAATCAATACAAGGTACGCATCGAATGGGGATAAAGCAGCCCCAAAATAGTTAAGATAGTTAAAACGAATACGGGCTGTAAACGGAAACTCTGGGAATACTTCCAGGTAACTGCGGTTATTCTCATGAATATCACGCAAAGTATAGAGTTTTTCTGAGAAATGAGGGAATTTATCGCTCTGCCAGTTAAATTTCCCACTTTCCAGAACCAATCCCGCAATGACATTTCCATGGCCTGTAAGTCCCTTAGTTGCAGAATAAACCACAATATCTGCTCCATGGGCAATAGGATTATATAAATATGGCGTTGCCACGGTGTTATCTACAATGAGCGGTATACCATGAGCGTGAGCAACTTCTGCAATAGCATCAATATCTAAAAGCACCCCACTGGGGTTACTGATGCTTTCAACATAAATCGCCTTGGTATCCGGTTTAATTTCTTCAGCAAGTTTTTCAGGATTTTCGAGGTTCTTTGCATAGTCGAAGTGAATGCCAAATTTAGGATAAACCTTTTTAAAGCTGTCTGTACTTCCCCCATAGAGGTATGGAGAGGTCAAGATACGTCCTCCACCTTCTGCCACATTGAGTAAAGTATAACTTATAGCAGCCATACCAGAAGCTAAAGCAATAGCACCACTGGCTCCATCCAGTGCAGCAACACGCTGTTCTAATACTGCAACGGTTGGATTGCCAACTCGGGTATACAAATTGCCAAGCTCACGTAATCCAAACAATGCCTTGGCATGTTCTACATCACGAAAATCAAATGAAGTGGTTTGATAAATAGGTGGTGATACAGCATAGTTATGCTCCTTTGGATCATAGCCTGCTCGTAATTTTTTTGTATCAAAACGATATTCTTTTTTCTTTGAATCATTTGCCATATGATTTCTCCTCCTAAATACTTAAATTTTTGATACATATCTGACATATCATCACAGTCACTACACATATCAAACCACCTCCTGTCAGTCTTAAAAATTAACAGCTTTATAGAAGCGAGTCATACTCGCTGCTATTAACCATGAGAAAAAGTATTTTCCAGGACCACAGGACGGATATAAAGCCTGCCTGATACATCCTTCCCTCCAGGAATTCCTGCAGCATCTGCCCTGCAACGCTGGCAATGCCTGAATACACGAATATAATTTTCAGCTTCTTGTCTTACCTTGCTGATTAAGTCACATTTCGGCTCACTGCACCAGCTTAAGTGATGCTGGGGAATCAGCGGAATGATGTTATAAATTTTAGCCCCATGTTCTGAAACAGTTTTTGCAACTTCTGCCACATGATCTGCATTAATTTCTGGAATCAGTACTGTATTCACTTTGACTGTAATCCCTGCTCCGGAAACTTTCTGAATTCCAATAAGTTGATTTTTTATAAGTATTTCTGCTGCCTGACGCCCCGTATAACATTTTCCATGATAGACAATCCCTTCGCATATCTGAGCTTGTATATCAGGATCAACTGCATTAACGGTAACAGTCAGACTGTCAATGCCCACATCGATAATTTCATCTGCGTATTCTGGAAGCAAAAGACCATTTGTGCTCATACATTTGATAATGTCCGGAAATTCCTCTTTAATCAGGCGAAAAGTTTGTAAGGCATAAGGTGTTGCCAAGGTATCCCCAGGTCCGGCAACTCCCACTACAGTAATCTCCGGGCATAGCTTAACAGCTTTTCTTACGACTTCAATGGCTTCTTCCGGCGTAATGATTCCACTGGCTACACCGGGTCGATTTTCTGTGTCGCTGATTTCCCGCTTACAAAAACTACAGAAAATATTACATCCCGGCGATACAGGCAAATGCACCCTCCCCTTATTATTTTTTGCCCCCAAGGCAAAACAAGGATGATTCTTTTTCAACTCTTCAAATGTTATTGACATAAAACACACCTTCTTTAACCAGTCTCCTGGATCAAGAGACCATTCATTATTTCCGCAAGAATATCTTCTACTTCCCCTTCTGCTTCAAATACTCTTTTACCCTTTGATAACATTACAGCCGCTGCAACTTCTCCGATTTTTAGAACAAATATTGCATCACAATCCTTTAGAACATCCAGCAGATGGTCAAAACCTCCTTCACAATGTCCCTGACACTTAGCCACTGTCTTTCGTGTCTCAACAAAACGTGCTTCACTGTCTACGTCATATATCTGCCAATATCTCGCTGAACCAAAGTGCTGGTCAATTACTGCTCCATCAATACTGGCAAATCCAATGCGATAGCCCATCCGTTCTCCCCCCTTACGCATAGGTTGAAAGAACCAAATGATAGATGTCTTCTATAACCCTGAGCCCTCCTGTAAATCCTGCATAGTGCGTTGTCAGAACTAATCGGTAAGGGGAAGGGATTGCTGCAGAAAGGAAGTCATATCCTTTTTCTTTTGCAAGTACCTTATCCCATCCAGAACCGATAATCAGGCCTCTTCCACTATGATGAATCTTTCGAAGAAACTCCTGAGCCTTTCCTGCATCCGGTTCAAAATAAAGTGGAATCTCCCGCTTATCACTGGTACTCCTAAGATCAGCCCTGATGGCTTCCTGATATTTTTCAGGGGTACCATCTGTAACAAACTGTTCTTTAGGTATGATCCCCACTTCGTGGAGCAAGAATTTAGATAATCCCACCACATATCCCGCATCGTGAAGAATATGTGCATGATTGGGAAGACCATAACGGAACTCCAAAAGAAAGGTTGCCAGATTATCAATTTCTTCATAGTAAGCTTTAGATTCATGTTCTATAAAGCTTCGGGCTGATGCTTCATCAATCTCTGCTCCCTCTTGAAGTGCAAACTCCAGTACTTGATTTAAAAATTGTTCCGTCGCATTGGCTCCAATAGGAATATGAGGAAACCATACATATTCCTGACCATATTTCTCCTTCAAATGATCTGCTATGGGCTTGCCATACCATGGAGAAACCAAAACATTAAATTGTGCTGCCGGTATCTTCTGCCACTCTTTTACTCCCCCCGATTCTGGTCCGAACAAAACATTAGCTTTTAGTCCAATACCTGCAAGCAAACGCTTATATTCCGCAAGATTCCCTTTCCAAAATGGGTCCTGATAAGGAATAGAAGCAATTAAATTCACCGTATTCTTTTGTGATTTAACTTCATTCTCCGATTCAAATAAACTCACATACTGGTCAATAATCGCATTCACTACAAGGCTGTGGGATTCAAAATTATTTGCTTTAAACCCTGCCGTTTCCACCGATACAATAGGCTTTCCTTCCCTGGCAAACTCCGACACCAAACTGTCCACATCATCCCCCACAATCCCGGCAGTGCAGCCGGTCAAAACTACCTGTAAATCTGTGTCCAACACTTTATATGTGTTTTTTATAATCTCCCTCAGCCGATTAATCCCCCCAAATACGACTTCCTTTTCTGAAAAATTGGTACACGGTGATGTCGGACCACCTGCATATCCTGTTGAACGTTCAAAAAATCCTGCAATCATCTCCCCACAGCCTGGACCTGAGTGAAGAATAGGCACAGCTCTTGGAATGGCTACAACACTTTGCAAAGCACCTATGGCACAAGTATAACGTTCTTGTTCAATGATTCCTGATCTACTCATTGACTGCACCTCCCCTTAAAAAATAGTCGGGTTTTTGCTCCATCCACCATTTGGTATAAGGATTTATGGCATGTTTTGAAAGATTCTTTACGAACTCATCATTTTCGATCACTTCTAGCAAACGTTCTCCATAGTTCACTAGACCTTCATACCCCATGGAGTAGTGTTCATCTCCAATTAATAATGAAGGAATCCCTAGCTTTGCCCCCCAAAGTGTCATTCCTCCATGACGAGCCAGTAAAACATCCGGACGAAGACGGTTTAATGCATTCACCAGCTCAAATTCCTGCTTGTTACAAACATTAAAGTTTGGAACATTTCCGTAGTCCGACACCCTTTGTGCCAACTGGTCATTTTCTTCACGACCACTGTCATAAATCGGATCATGATGGAAAATAGCAGCTCCAACAGCTTTCATCCCAAGCTCTCCAAGAACATCCAGCAGTGCATGACCATGGGCTGCTCCTGCCGTGACATAAGCTGTTTTTCCTTTAAGTTTTTCACGTAGAGCTTCTATCTTGGGAAGATACTTTTCTTTCTTCTCTTTAATAATCTGTTCAGCAACATCTTCTTTTCCAAGAATCTTTCCTAAGGCTCTGAACCACCGATCTGTCTGTGCAATCCCATAAGGGGGTGCAGCAGGAATTTCTGGAACACCAAATTCCTGTTCCAACACAGCTCCAAGATAGCTTCCCAATGTCGAACAAGCCTGCACTGTAGCAGCAGCTTCACTGGCATACTTTAATCCATTGACTGTAGAATAAGGCGTAATGTAATTTGGTTTCGCCCCAAAGGGTGCAAACCATTCAGAGAATACATCACTTCCCCAGAAATTAATCACATTAATAATGTCTTTTCGCCTTTGTCTCGGTTTAGCAATTAATTTTCGTGCAATGGCGTGATAACCTGCATCAAAGCCTGTAGTCCAAACTTTAGAACGGAACCCTTCACAGAAAACAGCTACAACAGGAATTCCTAACTCATCTTCCGCTTCATTACAAACGCTTTCCACGTCATCACCAATAATTCCGGCGGCACAAGTCGTTAGTACAAAAATTGCATTAGCCTTTGTGCGTTCATATACCTCACGAATGGCATTGGCAAGTTTTATATTTCCCCCGTAAACAGTGTCTTTCTCCTTTAAGTTTGTTGAAAATATATGTCGTGGTGTAGGATGCTGAAGATTTCGTAGAGGCGCATTGACACGATAGGTAAAAGAAAATTCATGAAGACAAGACGCACAGCCTACTGGTCCATGACTGATAACAGCTGCATCCTGAATTAAAGTAACCATACAAGCTGCTTTTGACGTACCGCATCCCATACATTGACTAAAGGATCTTTCACGATCTTTTAAACCACATCTGCTTGCTTTGACTAATTCCTCTGCATCGCCCTGATAACCAGTTATTGAATTAATACGGATTTCTCTGATCTTCACTTCTGGAAGGGCTAAATTCACTTTAGACATTTTTATCACTCCATTCTCCTTAATATAAACCACCTTAAAAACATATATGTTTTATATGTTTATTAGGCAAAAAAATATACGGTTTAATTAAAATTATATTAAGTATAAAATTATTTATGCGGTTAGAATACGAATATTACATATATGGTAACTATGTCTTTAGAGGTGCTAATGCTCCATCATTCATTTGATAAATATAATCTCCTTCATGAATGATACTTTGATCATGAGTAACCAGAAGAACTGCTGTACCTTTAAGAGCAATTCCTGTAAACAAACCCATAACCTCTTTGGAAGTTTGTGTATCAAGATCATTAGTAGGCTCATCCGCAAGCAAAAGTTTTGGTTCATTTATAAGAGCCCTTGCTATACTAACCCTCCGAAGTTCTCCCCCTGATAAATGTTTAGGATACGCATTGGCTAAGTGCAAAATACCAAGCTGTTCCAATAGTGAATATGCTCTTTTGTCGATTTCTTCCATACTCTTGTCTTTCCTTCGATTTTGTAAAAAATATGGCAAACATACATTATCCAATACCGATAAACTTGAGAGCAGGCTCTGTCCCTGCGGAATGTAACCAATCGTAAAATTGCGAAGCAATGATAGCTCTTTATCTTTTAACAACGTAGTATTATAACCTGCCACCTCAACCTTGCCACTTGTGGGAGTAAGAAGTCCAGCAATCAAATTAAGTAAAGTACTCTTTCCACTTCCTGAACGTCCTACAACAACTGCACAGTCACCTTCTTTAAGCTTTAAACTAGCATCTTTTACCGCATAAAAAGTCTGATTGCCACGGATATAGGTTTTACTGAGATGACTGATTTCAAGCAACATCCTACTCCCCCTCTCTTAGGATAAGATAAGTTTCAAAACGATTTATTTTAATAACAGAATAAATTGAGGCAAGGATACTGACGCCAATCGCTGTAAGTAAAGTACCCATCCCAATTACAAAAATCCATAGAAGAGAAGGCTGTAGATACGGCACGCCTATACTGTCTCCAATAAAAACACTATAAGGAAAAACGATTAATGCCGCTAAAATTATGCCTATTACACTGCCAACCACACTAATATACAAAGATTCCCAAAACAGAATACCCGCAACTTTTTTTCTTGTAGCACCTAAAATTCGAAGCGTTGCAAATTCTTTTTTTCGCTCATTGACTGATGCTGAAAACATAGCCGTCAAAACAGCCAAAGTGATAACCAAAAAAGCTAAAGCAAATGCATAAAAAACCGTTGTAAAATGACTGAAACTATCAGCAATACTGCTAATCAGGGTTTTTGATTTAATAATTTGTACTCCATCTATATTTTGACGAATATTAGTGACAACTTGGTCGATATCGTAATCTTTTTGAACTTTTATAAAAATAGAGGAAATAGATGTATCGGGATTTGTATTTTCTGAAAAGTATAGTCCCTTATCTTTTGCATCAGAATATATTGACTTAATAGTATCCATCGTGGCAAATACAGTTTGATCAAGTCCTGTTCCAGTTTTATCTAACTTTGCAGCTACCAGATATCCTTGATCAAATAATTTTATCTTCCTGTCCTCTTCTATTAAGACATCACTGCCAACAATCAATGCACCTTTTTCAAGATTTTTCCCAAGTACCTCTCTAATCCAAGGCTGAACTAAAAAGTCCGTTTCCGGATCAAATCCAACAATCTGCAAGGGTAAGGAACAACAGGATGCATTAAGAGAGGTAAGGTAAAATTGTGGTGATAATTTGGATATACCTTCAACACCCTTAAGTTTTCCCAGAATCTCCTTGTCAAAATAGAAGTAAGATGGCTCTCCTGTTAAAAGAATGGATTCCTGTTTCTGCTCATATCCAAGGGGAACAACGATTAAATCCCCACCCAATCGCATCTCCAGGCTGCTTAAACCTTTTTTCATACTATGGGACAAAACAGTTCCTCCAAAAAGTACAAAGGATAGGATTGCTACAATTGAAATAAATATTAAAGTACGAAAAATTTTTCCTTTAAGATTAAGATAGGAGAGTCTACTTGAAGTTAACGTCGTGACCATCAAAATTCTCTCCCTTACCTGCTGATTGCCACAAGTAAAATATATGAACAGCAGCAAGAACAGTAAGCGCAATACTAAGAATACTTAGAGAAGGTAATGTCAAAACACGACAACTCATGTGTATTTTTGAGCAAACGCCTGTAATTACATTTGGAAATAAGAAAGCCAGGATTCCGACAGGTATGATTAAAGTATTTAAAACTATTTTAACTTTCTCATGTTTTATTAATAATAGCAAAGTACCAATAGCAACCGTTAAAACTCCAAGAATCAATTCTGCCTTTGCTGTGTTTTGGCATCTCATAGGCATCATCGTATCCCTGCAGACAGGAAAAATGGTATAAGGTCCAATAGCAAGCACCGTTCCAAAAATCAAATAAGTAATGGGGAAAAGTATTTTATTTTTCAAATTGGATCACCTCTCCAAGATTAATTTTAAAAACATACCTGTTGGCTAAGCCCATGCATTATTTTTGCAAATTCTATAATTCTAAAATCACTGATCCAGTTTTGCCGGAATGACTGCTCCATTATAGGTGTCTAAAATATATTGTCTGGTATCTTCATCCTGTAATGCTTTTACTAAAGCAGCAATTGCAGGATTATTCAGATCTTCCTCTCGCACTGCTATGATATTGGCGTAAGGACTGTCACTGCCTTCACTGAAAAGTCTTGTAGAAGTGATTTTTGCTTCTAATACCTTATTGGTATTGGTAATAAAAAAGTCATAGTCGTCTTTGGTTGGAATAATTTGGGCTGAATCAATTTCAACAATTTCTATAGGACGCAGATATTCTTTAATATCTAAAACGGAAGCACTAAGAGATTTTACAGTTTCTTCATTAAGCTTAATGAACCCATTTTGCTCAAGAATACGCAAAGCACGGTATTCATTGGTTCCATCATTGGGAATAGCTACAACTGCATGATCCTTGGTATATTTATCAGAATATGCTGTGATAGGCTCTACATGAATGTTGCCTGCATTAACAAGGTTATAGCCATTGGCCTCGTTCCATTCTTTAAGATAAGGTTCATGCTGGAAAAAGTTAAAATCAATTTCTCCTTTTGCAAGTTTTTCATTAGTTGTATTGTCCGCATCCGTTGCAACCAACTCCACATTAATGCCCTGTTCTTTTAGTTTAGGCTTTACAAACTCAATCAATTCAGAATGAGGCACTAAATCAGCAATCCCTTTAATGGTCACAATTTCCTCTGAAGGGGATGGATCTGTCTCGCTGTTTACAGAAGTCTCACTTACAGAATTAGGAGACGCATCTGAATTCTGACTACTCCCACATCCAGCAAAAAAGTAAGTGGTTAACACCAATATAAAGATAAAATGAAACACTTTGAAATTCCTAAAAATTTTTCCTTTCATCTTATTCCCTCCTAAATTTAAATCAGATTTCTCTTTTTTAAGATTTGCTTGGATATAAAATTGCCAGTCCATTGAATGACTTGCACTAAAACAATTAAAACATAGACTGACGCAAACAAAACATCATGTTGAAAACGTTGGTAACCAAAACGTACTGCAATGTCTCCAATGCCTCCGGCCCCAAACATTCCTGCAAGGGCAGTCATGGAAACAACAGCAATGACAGCTACAGTAAATCCACGAATCAAAGAAGGTAAGGTCTCAGGAAGCAATATACGAAATATAATTTGAAAATTAGTGCTGCCAATGGATTTTGCTGCTTCTATCTTTCCTTTTGAAATTTCCAGCAAACTGCTTTCTACAATACGCGCATACATAGGGATACAACTGGCAGCAACAGCGATAATACATGCATTCGTACCATAGGATTTGCCAAAGAAAAATCTTGCAACCGGAATCATAAGAATAATCATGATCATTTGTGGCAAAGAACGCAGACAATTGATCAGCCAGCCTGATCCAGTGTATAAAATTTTCATAGGCACCAATCCATCCGGATTTGCTACAGTTAATAAAATTCCTAATATGAGTCCAAAGACCAGCATAATAATCGAAGATAATACCGTCATATACAAAGTTTCCAAAATCGCTGGTGCCAGCCGCGCCCATATTTGTGGTGAAAACGAAGCTTTTATGACTTCCCAAATGGGCGTATCGAGTAAGCTCATAGCATCACCTCCCTACACAGAAAATATGTTTTGCTTAGGATAAGTTAAATTCCTGCTCCATTGACGAGTTCCGGCATTCGCTGAAGCTCCGTATAGACCTTTGCAAATAAAGCTCCTGTGCGACTATGAGGATTATTAAAAATATCTTCGACCAATCCTACTTCAATGATTTGTGCATCTTCTAGAACGGCCATTCGCTCGCAAGTATATCGAATGGCATCCAGTTCATGGGTAATCATCAAAATGGTAATCCCTGTACTGTGGTTGATTTCTTTAAGTAAATCTAAAATCTGCAATGTAGTTTGGGGATCCAAGGCTGAGGTGGCTTCATCACAGAGTAAAATTTCAGGCCGATTCACCAATGCCCTCGCAATACCCACTCGCTGTTTTTGTCCTCCGGACAGTCCTCCCGGATAAGCATTCAGTTTATCAGATAGACCAACTAGTTCTGCTGCTTCCAAAACTCTGCGTTTTATTTCTTTTTTCGGAATTCTGCTGATTGCTAACGGATATGCAATATTCTGATAAACTGTTTTAGCTTCAAATAAATTGAATGTCTGAAAAACCATACCTATCTTTTTTCTTGCTTCCAGCAGTTCCTTTTTTGAGAGTTTAAGAATATCCACACCTCCCACTTTGATACTGCCTGAATCCGGCGTTTCAAGCCGATTGATACATCTGACAAGTGTTGATTTTCCTGCTCCACTGAATCCAATGATTCCAAATATTTCTCCTTTGCGTACTGTTAAATTGATTCCTTTAAGTACTTGCAGAGAGCGGCCTTGTGTATGAAATGTCTTATGCAAATCTGAAATCTGGATATATCCATCCAAAATGTCCCGATCATTCAACGTCACATTGATCATTGAATTTTTGCGCCCCTCCTTTCTACTAATCCTGCTCAAGCACTATGAAAAATCAATAATCCGAATTTTTAAAACCTATAATTCGTATAGACATTATATGTTTTCATCCTTTTCCTGTCAATAATGGATACAGTAAATTTTAAATTTTTTAATAATTTGATGAATTTTCAATGTAAAATACTGGCTGTTTTGTGCAATATTATATAACATATATGTTTTATATGTTATTAGTATAAAAAAAATACCTCTCAACAAAGAGGTATTTTTTATTTCATTTATTCTTCTGTTATATATAGAACATTAGAACATTATCCAACCGATATTTTTCTACATCTTTCACTAGATCGGCTATAGTGATTGAACTTAATGTTGTTTTAATGTTTTTATCCAAAACATCAAAAACAGAAGACTGCAAAGCTTTCTCAATATCTGGTGCTTTTTCAAAAACTGTCTCCTGAGTTTGTTCAAATAAAGAAGCTTCCACAGTCTGCAAAACATCCAATACTGTGATCTCTTCGGGAGTGCTTGTTAATTGATAACCGCCTTGTGCTCCTTTGGTAGAAGCAACGATCTTTCCCTTTTTAAGAGCAGAAAATACTTGTTCCAGATAGATCTTAGAAATCCCTAATGCTTCAGAAATACTGATTACCGTAATGCATTTCCCCACATTATATTGTTGTGCCATATGGATTACTGCTGCAAGAGCATATCGTCCTTTTACTGATATTCTCATCTTTCTCACTCATTTCATATATAGATACTATGGATTAATGATAAAAAAAAATAACTAAATTGTCAAGTCATCTGTATCCAATTCCATTACTTGTAATATATTATGGTTCATCTACAATAACCGTTTACAACGTTATGTTTTTGTGACGTAATTAATGATACAGATGCCTGACTGATACAACTCACTTTTATTAGATGATATAATGCAAAAGCAAAAGCACTGCCAAAAAGATGATATTAAGCAATGTAAATAGCCCGAGATAGGCTAAATTTCTTTTGCCTTCTGTTGCACCATAATATTTGAATGAAATCAGACTTGCCATAGAAGCAATGATTGTTCCAAGACCACCTAAGTTAGTTCCGACAATCAGTGCTGAAATATTATCCGTGAAACCAGAAAGAAGAATCGCTGCAGGAACATTGCTGATCACCTGACTGGCAAATACGGATATAAGCAATTCGTGTCCATGAATCATACTATTCAGCCAGGAGTGGATCTCCGGAATACGCTTCATATTACCGATAAAAACAAATAAGAAAACGAAAGTAAGCAGCAGAGCATAATCCGGTTTACCAAGCATCTTGCGATCCATCAGAAAAACCACGATCAAAGTTACAATTCCCACTATGTACACGGATATGATATGGGCTACGCTTGCTAAGGCAAAGAAGAACAGCAAAAGATAAACAATTGCTTTGCTTTTTCCCTTTTCTGTAAGCTTGCGAGGAGATTGCACCTTTACAGCGACTGCTTTATTATCGATCAGTATAACACAAGCAACCAATACACCAATAAGTGAAACCAATGTGTAAGGCAGCATTAAAGCAATAAATTTGCCCATGCTCATTCCACTTAGGGAATACAGATATAGATTCTGTGGATTGCCTATTGGTGTAAGCATGCTGCCTAAATTACTGGCAATGGTCTGAAGCACAATCGTCGGAATCAGGTAATTCTCCAAACTAGCCATGGTAAGTACATCAATGGCAAAAGGCACAAATGTGATCAGTGCAACATCATTGGTAATCAGCATGCTAAATACAAAACACAGCAATACCAGTACAATGGATAAGCTTCGTACATTGTTCGTCTTTTCCAGCATCCAGCTTCCGATCATCGAAAATATGCCCAAGTTTCGTAGCCCAGCCATAACAAGCATCAAGCAAAACAAGATGGTTAATGTATGAAAATCTATGTAGCTGATATATTGAACATCCAAAGGTACGAATACCATGGACACAAAAGCCAACACAAAAGATATGCACAGCACGACTTCTTTTTTTACATAATCTATGATTGCTTTCATCATGTCGTTACCCCTTAACAGTAATAAATTTGTCATTTTAACGTTTATAAAATGTCCTCACCTACTTTATCATAGAACTTGTTAAAATAAAAGTATCATCGTTCTATTTTTATTTACCTTTTTCCGTATTTTAATATACTTATCCCCTGAGTCATTGTACCCATGGGACAGTAAACACACCATGAGCGGGGTTTAAATAAAAACATTGTTATAAGTCCCAAAATAGTAGATGTAAGCATAACACTATAAAATCCAAAAGCGAATTGGGCAACCCAAGGTGGTACTGAACTGGTGTTGGTCCAGTTCCATGGGAGTTTTATTGTCCATAAAAGAGTAACCACTTCTTTCAGATTATTCGTTCCATTGAATACTAAATAAGTAGAGAAAAGCATAATCCCAAACATAGTCATAAAAAAAGCCAAAAAACCATAGCGGAACCATTTACTTCTAATAAAAGCAGGAATACTACGGTTTGAAGAAAGCTTTAGCCTTCCTCCCAGCAATTCAAATAACTGCCCCCTGCCACAATAGCTATTGCAGTATATCTTGCCCTTACCCAGGATCGATAGTGCTAATGGCGTTATAAAGCAAATCAAACCTATCCAGGCAAACAAAATACTAAAAAAACCTAATGTCATATATACTGCAGAAAATATCCATAAGTATTCATTCCACTTCTTCATGCTTTAACCTCCCTTTCCGTTACTTGAATAACCGAAGCAGGACAGGCTTTCTCACACTTTTTGCATCCGATACATAAATCTTCGTTAACATCTGCATAAATTCCATGAAAAATGGTTATGGCTTGACGGGGACAAACTTTTTTACAAACTCCACAGGCTACACATTCTGATTGACTTACTATTGCTTTGTTCATAAAATCCTCCTTTTAGTTAATTTTTTCCTACACGGCATAATGAACAATGATATGTATATGAGCAAATCATCTATACTCATATATTATATCAATATATTTTAATATATCAATATAATAGTTGATTTTTTTCATAAAAAATATACCTCCAATATGTTTTAATAGGATCATATCGAAGGTATGAACATAGATCAATTTATCCCTCTTTATTAGAATAATTAAAATTAAACAAAGTCTTGATTGCTGAAAAGCCTAAATAATGAAAAATCTCGAACAATAGGCATTTCTGTCCCTTTTGGAAGATTTTACAAATTCCTTATAAGCAAAAAATGTGCAGCATAAGGCTAGTGCCTTATTCGCTGCACATTTTTTCAATACACTTAATTTATTCTAACTCAAAAGCACCAGTATACAACTGATAGTACTGACCTTTTTGAGCAATCAATTCTTCATGGTTGCCCCGTTCAATGATGCGGCCGTGATCTAATACGATAATCACATCAGAGTTTTTAACTGTGGACAAGCGGTGCGCAATGACAAATACTGTTCTGCCATGCATCAATGCATCCATTCCACGCTGAACAATGGCTTCCGTTCTTGTATCAATAGAAGAGGTTGCTTCATCCAAAATCATAACCGGAGGGTCTGCAACCGCTGCTCTGGCAATGGAAATAAGCTGACGTTGTCCCTGGGAGAGATTCGCACCATTTTCAGTAAGCATCGTATGATAGCCATTAGGCAAACGGGTAATGAAATCATCTGCTCCAACCAGTTTTGCGGCTGCAATACATTCTTCGTCAGTGGCATCCAGTTTACCATAACGAATATTATCCATTACAGTACCGGTGAAAAGATTGGTATCCTGGAGAACTATTCCAATCGCACGGCGAAGATCCGATTTTTTAATCTTGTTGATATTAATGCCATCATATCGGATTTTGCCATCGGCAATATCATAGAATCGATTGAGCAGATTTGTAATGGTTGTTTTTCCAGCACCGGTTGCGCCAACGAAAGCAACCTTTTGTCCTGGCTTCGCATAAAGGCTTACATCGTGCAAAATGGTTTTCCCTGGCTCATATTCGAAATCTACATTGAACAATCTCACATCACCAGTTAGTTTGGTATAAGTTACGGAACCATCACCATGGGGATGTTTCCAGGCCCAAATACCTGTTCTTTCTTTACATTCAATAAGCTGTCCATTTTCTTCTCGGACATTTACTAAAGTTACATAGCCTTCGTCCTGCTCCGGTTCTTCATCAATCAGATCATAAATACGCTGTGCACCGGCAATTCCCATAACAACTGCATTGATCTGATGAGATACCTGGTTTATGTTTCCGACAAACTGCTTTGTCATGTTCAGGAATGGAACAACTATGCTAATTCCCATGGCAAGGCCGGAAATACTTACATTCGGAACATCAGTGATTAATAAAATACCACCGGTAATTGCAACAAATACATATAAGATATTACCTATATTATTCAAAATTGGGCCAAGGATATTTGCATATTGGTTTGCTGCTCTTGAATCATTAAACAATGAATCATTAATCTTATCAAAATCTGCTTTACTTTCTTCTTCATGACAGAAAACCTTGATAACCTTTTGCCCATTCATCATTTCTTCTATAAAACCTTCAAGATGTCCTAGCGCTTTCTGCTGCTTTATAAAGTATTTGGCAGAACCGCCACCAACCTTTTTGGTAACAAAAAGCATTATAATAACACCAACAATTACAACAAGGGTTAACCACAGACAGTAGTAAATCATAATTCCAAAAACAGTCATTACTGTAATGCCTGATACCAAAAGCTGCGGAAAACTCTGAGAAATCAACTGGCGTAAAGTATCGATATCATTGGTATAATAACTCATGATATCCCCGTGATTATTTGTATCCACATATTTGATTGGCAAAGTTTGCATCTTATTAAACATTTTTATACGGAATTTTTTCAGAGTTCCTTGTGTAAGGATTGCCATCATCTGGTTATATGCAAAACCACTGGCAAGGGACAATACATAAAATATTGCTAATACTGCAACAAGAGATAATATTTTTCCTTTTACCCCGTTCCAGTCGCCAGTTTGCCAGTTTTGCTCCACAAGTGCAATAATATTCTGCATAAATACAGCAGGAATAGAGCTTATAATCGCGTTAAAGATTATAAATATAATGACAGCCGGGAACATCACCGGGTAAAACTCAAGTATGGTTTTGAACAAGCGAATGATGATTGATTTTTTACTTTTAATTTGATTAGTTTTCATCCTGATCACCCGCCTTATTTTGAGAATAGTATATTTCCTGGTAGATCGCATTTTCAGCTAATAATTGCTTATGGGTTCCAATACCATTAATAGTACCTTTGTCCATAACTATGATTCTATCCGCATCCTCAACAGAAGCTGTTCTCTGGGCGATGATGATCTTGGTTGTATCTGGAATATATTCCCGGAATGCCTTGCGAATCTTAGCATCTGTCTTGGTATCCACTGCACTGGTAGAATCGTCAAGAATTAATATTTTTGGCTTTTTAAGCAGTGCTCTGGCGATGCAAAGTCTTTGCTTCTGACCACCTGATAAGTTAGCTCCCCCTTGTTCAATATAGGTATCATATCCCTTAGGGAATTGACTAATAAATTCATCGGCACAAGCCAGCTTGCAAGCCTCAATCAGTTCTTCATCTGTTGCGTCTTTATTTCCCCAGCGAAGATTTTCCTTGATGGTTCCTGAGAAGAGAATATTCTTCTGCAGCACAACAGCAACCTGATTTCTCAAGGTTTCTATATCGTAATTTCTTACATCTACGCCCCCTACTTTTACAACGCCTTCCGTTGCATCATACAGACGTGGAATGAGCTGAATAAGAGATGATTTTGCAGATCCTGTTCCGCCAATAATACCAATGGTTTCACCGGATTTTATGTGTAAATTGATATTGGATAAGGCCATTTTCTCTGCTTTTTCGGAATACTTAAAGCTCACATTCTCAAAATCAATTGATCCATCTTTAACTGTATATACTGGGTTCTCAGGATTTGATAATGTACTTTTTTCATTTAATACTTCAACAATACGCTTAGCAGATTCCCCAGCCAAAGTAATCATTACAAATACCATAGAAAGCATCATTAAGCTGCTTAGAATCATAAAATTGTATGTTAGCAGCGCAGAAAACTGCCCGATATCAAAATCCAAGCCCCTGCTTGTAATAATGGTATAGGACCCAAAAGACAAGACAAAAATCATAACCAAATAGATGCAAAACTGCATTAAAGGTCCGTTCAGGGCCAATATACGTTCAGCTTTTGTAAAGTCAGCACATACATCTTCAGCAGCCGCTTCAAACTTTTGCTGTTCATAATCTTCACGGACAAAAGATTTTACTACGCGCATTCCTTTAATGTTTTCCTGGATGGACTTGTTTAAGGCATCGTATTTGGTGAAAACTTTCCTGAACAATGGAAATGTTTTATAGATTACAATACCTAATCCAATTGCAAGAATAGGAACAACCACAAGGAGAATCCATGCCATGCGTCCTCCCATTACAAATGCCATCACAAATGCAAAGATCAACATCAAAGGTGCCCGTACTGCCACTCTGATCAACATCATATAAGCATTCTGCACATTGGTAACATCGGTTGTCATACGGGTAATCAATGAGGAAGTCAAAAATTTATCGATGTTTTCAAAGGAATAATTCTGAATGCTATAGAACATATCCTTTCTTAAATTCTTTGCAAATCCACTGGCCGCAGTAGCGCTGGTTGAACCTGCAATTCCACCAAAAAGCAATGAAAAAAATGCCATTAGGATCAAGAGAACCCCATACTTGATAATGGTGTTTAATCCACATCCAGCCTTAATTTCGTTGACCAATGCTGCTGTAATAAATGGTATAATACATTCAATAACTACCTCCATACTAATGAGTATTGGAGTGATAATGGATACTTTTTTGTACTCCCGTACACTTCGTGCCAAATCTCTAATTATAATAATCAGCCCCTTTCCATAAAAAACGAGTATTGTTTATCTGCAGAATTTCATGATAAACATTACTCGTTTTTGCCATGTGATTAAAATCTAAATTAAATAAATATTTAGTAAAGCGATTATACTATCCTATCAAATTTCAAAAAAATTGTCAAATGCAATTTATAGTCTACTTGTTTTTTGCCCTGACATATTCAATAGATTCTTTTCCAGTAATATGTTCAACATCAATTGCAATTATGTATGCCTGAGTGCATCTGTCTATTTCATTTTGCTTAGCTTCTTCAGGCTGATCTCCCGAATATTTTTCAACTAAAGCCCTGAAAGCTTCCTGGCGTTCATCACCTTCTACAATTCTCGCTTTTCCAAAGGCAATTGCACTGCGAAAATATGAAGTAAATTCCTTGCTGACGATCGTATCTTCATCTATAACTGCAAAAGAAACCTTTGGATCTTTCATAATCGCATCTAACTTATGTCCTGCTTTGGCTGAATGGAAATATATTTTACCGTTATGATATACATAACTAAGAGGAACAGCATAAGGATAACCTTCATCACCAATACACGCCAAAACACCATTGGTGCATCTGTTCATTACAGCCTCAGTCTCTTCTTTGGATAATAACTGTTTAATCCTCCTCATTTCTCTGAACATTATACGTCTCCCCTCTGATTTTATATGCTGACTTCTTTGAAGTATTTTTTGTCTTTCTTATGTGCTTTGGAGATGAGCCTACAGCAGAAGGTTTTTAGTTATAATTACTTGTAATTCTCATCACATACTGGATTTCAAGATGTCAATGATTTCCTCATGGGTCAGCACTTTATATCCACCTGTTAAAATGAAAGTATTGGATGCAATGCCTTCAAGCATATCTTCAGTAACCCCTAAATCTCTGATATTCATCACAAGGCCAATTTCTCTCATATAGGCTTCCATGCGGTCAAGCCCTTCCTTTGCAATCTCCTCATCCGTTTTTCCTTCAGGATTGACATTCCAGACATTGATTGCATAGCGTTTAAATTTATGAAGTCCGTAAGGCATAATGTATCGATAATAAGGCATAGAAACAGCGGACAAAGTCATTCCATGGGTCGCATCGGTATAGCCACCGATAGCTTGCCCAATCATGTGAACCATCCAGTCTTCGGATTTGCCTTTTTCAACCAGTGTATTAAGGGCCCATGTTGAAGTCCACATAATATTGCTTCTGGCTTCGTAATCTTTAGGATTTTTAACAGCCATCCTTGAACTATGAATCAAGGACCTTATCAATCCTTCCATTATGTAGTCCGAAGTGTTATCATCATCTCCGGAAAAATATTGCTCCAGGATATGGGACATAATATCAAAAAAACCTGCTACCATCTGATATTGAGGCACACTAAAAGTATATACGGGATTTAATATTGAAAATTTCGGGAAAACATTCTCATCAAAAACACGGCCGATTTTCTGCTTCGTTGCCGTATTGGTAATCACAGAACCACCGTTCATTTCAGAGCCGGTACCAACCATTGTCAGAACACAGCCAATGGGGATGATTCTGTTATCCACCTCTTCCATTCGTAAAAAATATTTATTCCATGGATCTTCATCACAATGTGCAGATGCCGATACGGCTTTTGCATAATCGCATACCGAACCGCCGCCCACAGCCAGGATTAAATCTACATCATTGTCTTTAGCAATCTTGCATCCTTCGTACAATTTATCCACAGTGGGATTAGGCATAACTCCCGGATCCTCAATAATTTCTTTGTCGTTCTCTTTAAGGATTTTTATGATTTCATCGTAAAGTCCTATTTTCTTAATAGAACCTCCCCCATAAATAAGCATAACTTTTTTACCATACTTGGGCAATTCCTGATTTAACCCTTTAAGAGCCTCATCTCCAAAATATATTTTAGTAGGATTTGAATAAACGAAATTTCCTAACATGATGTACCCCTCCCTGTTTATTTAAGCACTTTCATACATCTGCACAGAATAGCCGCTTAATGTACTTGAAAACCAGAAAGTTTTATAACCCTCTCTTTATGAATTACTTTTTTTCTTTAGATAAGCAAATCATTCCCATTTATATAATTTAAAATTTAAAATCAAATTAATGTCAAGCTCAATTCGGTTATAAAATCCCAAGGGCAGTTTTCCAGTCTGCTTCCTTAAAACCAACCAAAACAAAATTATCACCAATCAAAATGGGCCGTTTCACAAGCATACCATCTGATGCCAGAAGACTATACTGTTCCTCCTCACTCATAGTGGGAAGCTTGTCCTTTAATTTCAGTTCTTTATACAAAAGACCGCTGGTATTAAAGAACTTCTTTAAGGGCAAGCCACTCTTTTTATGCCATTCCTTTAATTCCTCTACAGATGGATTTTTTTCTTTAATATGCCTTTCTTCAAAAACTATACTATTTTCCTCCAGCCACTTTTTAGCTTTCTGGCAAGTAGTGCATTTCGGATAATATACAAATAACATAAAATTCCTCCATTCTCTTTTTACATATTATAAACTACATCAAATATGAACACTTAGCCCATTCTCAAAACCATGAGCATTACAACTTAAAATTTATTTTGAATTTAATGCAAACTTATTATAAAATACGTCATTAATAATATTATATAGCAACATATAAAAACTCCACAATCTTTTCTGCTGTGGAGTTTCGGATTAAAAATTTGATTATAATTGCATCACAATAAAGTTATTTGATGATCTCAATTGAATAAAATTGTAAGGATACCCCCTGGTTACTTTATCTCAATAGATGCTTCCAGTTTATTATTAAATTTGTAGCCAGGTTTAATCTCTACAGGATCTTTTAGCTTGTAACTGCCATCTTTGGAATAGACAACTTCCTGCATATAATATTTTAAATCGCTGTTCACTGTTGTTTCTTTTCCATCTGTTATATTTACAACATTTAAGCCTTTGATATCAAAGGTTTCACCCACCTTATACGAATCCTTTGAAGGCATGCTCTTTAATACTATAGGTGCCGTTACCGTTGGATCTACACCAGTCAATTTAGGTGCCCACATAGAATATTCTTTGTCTTTATACTTAATCGTTGCCCAATTCCCATCTATCCTGGTAACCCATACCTTTTGTCCGCTGCCAAATTCTCCTAATATCTTTCCATCCGGTTTATCCCTGTAAGGAGTATTATTATATCTTACGCTAAATACCGCTGGTAAAATCGGTATAAATCTGATTTCCGCATGATGAGGTGCATCAGGAGTTGGATTAGCTGCACAAATCCAAGGATCTGCATGTTTCCATACTATAATGGCTGTTCCATCCTCTTTCTTCTCTCCACTGGCATTTACAACATAGTCTTTATTCATTCTTGGGCGTAGGTTAAAAAGATCATAATTATTTTCACTATAAACATTCCATACAGTCATATACTTTTTGGCGTCTTTTTTAACGGCTTTTACTCTTAGTTCGTTTAACTTGTCAGGATTTTTAGCCATTTCCTCCTGGGTAATCTCTAATCCTAAGTATCTTCCATCCTCAAGTTCAAATTCATAATCGCCATTTCCACAATCATGTATCCTGAACTTCGTATTTCCTTCTTTAGTATTGGTCTTATTACGCAGTTCAATATTACCATCTTTATCAACATTAAGATAATTCCACATAATCCGCAGATAATGCCATCCTGCTGATGGTTTCGCTGTATTATTGGTTGCTGCATACATCGTATTGGGTAATATGCCAAGTAAAATGCAAACCATTAACATACTGCTTATAATTTTCTTTTTCATATTAAGTATTCTCCTCTCTAATAAGCTAAAACTCCAACTACTGCTATTGCAAAAATAATTGCATGAGAATATAAAAAGGCTCCCAGCTATCGGCATACCGGCCGAAAATCTGGAAACCTTTGATTTTAAGCCATGTAAGGCATATATAATTATTTTGGCGTATTTCTTAACATTAATCCGTCTTTAAACGCATTTCCTACCTTTTCTCCAAGACCTATGTATGCATGATTTACCGGATCATATGTAATCGGTTTAAGCTTTTTGGGATCAATCTTGCCGTCTGTCAGAATCTTTTCATCCACACTGATATTTACTATCTCACCAACCAGAATATCATCCTTATATCTTTTTACCTTACATTCAAGAGCCATGGGAAGTTCATCAATAAGCGGTGCATTCACAAATTCACTTTTAGTTGCATGAAAACCTGCGATCTCAAATTTGTCCGGTACTTTATCGGCTGATTCTATACCCACATAATCACAAGGAATAACCATATCCTCTGTTGCAATGCTAACCGTAAATGCCTTTGTAACAGCCAGATTCTTTGTTGTCTTATGTTCTGACAAGCTAATCGTAATTTCCTGATAATCCGTTATAATTCCCCAGGCTGCATTCATAGCATTAGGTACCCCGTTTTCATCATAAGTTCCTATAATCAATACCGGCATTGGGTACATAAATGGTTTTGCCCCGAAATTTACTCTGCTCATTTCAAAACCTCCTTTTTCAGCAAGCTCAAGGCGTGTTTGACTATTCATTCTTTATTGATTATTATAGCTTATTTGCTTTATGAATAAAATAGTCAAATGAATAAATATCTAATCTAAATATTAAATATAGATATCTGATCGTTCTGCTCGGGGAAATGAGCGCAAAATTCGAAAACTTCTTTTACACCATAAATGATATTATTTCCCTTACAAAAATTCTTAATAATTCTTGTAAGCTTTTGATGGTTTGGACTTCTGAGTTCATAAGATAAGCTATACTTTTTCATATATTCTTTCTTCAACTCAGGAAAATGTTCGTCCAGCTTTTTAAAAAAATACTCTCTGTTTCCATGACGTAACGTCATTCCTATTCCAAAAGTCAACAACCCTGTTACCTTTGCCTGCTTACAATAATCTAAAATGCCTGAAATATTTTCCTCATTATCATTAATAAAGGGCAATATTGGTGTCATCCAAACCACAGTTGGTATGCCTGCTTTATGCATTTCCATTAAAACTTCAAAACGTCTTTTGGTGGAGCACACATTTGGTTCCAGTATCTTGCAAAGTTCCTCATCATAAGTTGTTAACGTCATCTGAACCACACATTTGGCTTTTTTATGGATTCTTTTTAAAATATCTATATCCCGTAAAATTAAATCGGACTTTGTGAGTATTGCTATCCCAAATCCGTATTTTTCAATCACTTCAAGACATCTTCTTGTTTGCTCTAATTCTTTTTCAAGAGGAATATACGGGTCTGTCATGGCACCTGTGGCGATCATACACTTCTTACTTTTTTTCGATAAGGCTTCATCCAGTAATTTCACTGCATTGGTTTTGACCTCTATATTCTCAAAGGTATAAGTCATCCCATAAATCTCACTTCTGGAATCACAGTAAATACAACCATGGGTACAGCCACGATATACGTTCATGTTATTCTTTGAGGAAAGAATCGTTTTATATTCTTTTTCAGTATAAGTCTTATGTTTTCTTTCATTAACATATTGATCACACATTTATAAGTCCTCCTATAAGAAAGCGTTTCGCTTCCTAAACTTTCACTCAAAGGTCAGTCAACAAAACCGACAAAATACAATATGGACGAATGTACATCAATCCTAAGTTTTTTGTCACATAGGAAATCCCGGAGCATTTCCTATGTAATAAAGGCATAGAATATTTCTATGCCTTCTCGTAATTATGTATTTTTCCAGCGTTTTAGTTTAGGAAAAAACTCTCTCACCATACTTCTGGCTGCATCCTCGGTCATACCAGAATTCGCAGAAACTACATGGGGCACACAAAATTCAATCATTTCTTCCATTGAAATGTCTGCTTTAAATGTCCCGTTTTCATAACAGTACTTACAATAGTCATCATTCTTAGTTCCATCCGCATTTGTTCCAAACAAATCTTCCGTGTCTTCCATTGGCATACCACAAGATTGGCAGTATTTTTCTTTCATATTAAATTCCTCCTTATATGGTATATCTCAATTTCATATTCATAATAATCCACATAATATGACAACTGTATGTCATATTATAAATATTTGTTAAGAGATTTTTCCAACTTTACCTGGATAATTTTACGGATATGTACAGGCTCAATCACCTCAATACACTCTCCAAATGACATAATGTAGCCATACACCCATTCGTCCTCCGGAAAAACTGCGGTAACAATAAAATTACCATCTGACAGCATTTGAATATTCTCGGGATCAAATTCGTCATATACTCGATAAGCCATATCGGCTTCAATTTTTAACTTCAAACGAATCAAACTGTTATGATCTTTTTTTTCTGAAATTCCAGATGAAACCTTATAAGAAGTTCTTTCATTGAAATGCTGCTCTGTCAGAATCAAATTTTTGATCCTTGTTAACTTGAAAAATCGCATATCATGCCTTGAAAGACAAAATCCTTTAAGATACCAGGATTGATGCTTGAAAAACAGTTGAATTGGTTCAACTTCTCGCCTTGTTTTTTCTCCCTTTGTACTATAATAGTCAAAGACTACAACTGTTTTATTAAATATCGCTGTCTTTAGCTTGTGAAATATATCATCATGGCCACAACTCCAATCTGAAAAATCCACATCAATCCAATTGACCAGCTTTTTATTAAAAACAGTAGATAATTTGCTTAAAGCCTGGCTTGTTTCCCGAGGATGAATCGCTCCTAATGCTTGTAGCGCAAAAAGTATATCTTCCTGTTCCTGTTCAGTCAAAAAAGTTTTATCCAGAGTAAATCCGGGAAGCAAACTGATACCTCCACCTTTACCTTTCTCCATATATACTGGAACACCAGCAATGCTAAGCGCATCAATATCTCTGTAAATCGTTCTTCGAGATACATTAAAACGCTCTGCCAGCTCTTTTGCCGTTACCCTCTCTTTACTCAATAATATATATACAATTTCAAGAAGTCGATTCATTTGCATTTGCTCCACCACCTACGTTGATTATTACATATATGATATGACAGCATTATGTCATATTACAATCATTTCTTATAACAGATTTTTGCTTTAACCGGCAATCATCAAACTAATATTTCCCGGAAATAATTAAATTAAATTTCTTTTGCATAAAAAATACACTTATGAAATAAATCTGATCCAAAAGATTTATTCACAAGTGCATACCAATACTCTATAAATTGCTGACAGTTAAATGTCTCTAAAGTTTAATAAATTAATCATCGAAATCTTTTTCCAGATTAACAACGATTTCTCTGCGTACGCCAACCAATGAGGCAAGTTTCTCCTGTGTCATGTTATATCTGGCCCGATATTCATGTATTTTCGTAAGTAAGGCCATATCATCATCCCCTCAATTCTTTTAGTTCCAACACCGCAAGAGCTATAGTAAAGCAAAACAGTAAAACAACATAGCAGGCTGCCAGAACCACATTACTTGCTATAAACGAAAGTAATAGTAAATGCAATGCAAGAGCAATCCGATGCCTTTCTGAACTATTCAGCTTCCCTAAAACGTTCAACAATAGAATGCTTAGAAACAACACAGTACACCATCAATGGCACAACAAAACCAAACATTGCAAAAATCGGTGCAAGCGATAAAATGGGTAAGAGTGTAAAACGATATGTAAAGAACCAAAACATGCTTTCCAGTACATCAGAAAGTAACGGTCCCGTAACCACACTGAGCAACAAAGACATTGCCACTGAACCTAACGTATAGTACAGCCCCTCCCAAATCAACATTGTTTCTCTTAATCCCCCTAACCCATTTGGACAATCACACACTAGTTTAGTAAAATAATACTAACAGGAGGTTGTCAAAAATGAGGTCAAAGCAAAACAGATTTACTGCTGAATTTAAAAATCAAAT
>Ga0134100_1000039_pt1 | contig 144679 bp, 131 predicted proteins | sample 11_taG_2_FD_94444 | JGI IMG/M metagenome (GOLD analysis project Ga0134100, IMG submission 94444) | Switchgrass degrading microbial communities from high solid loading bioreactors in New Hampshire, USA - 11_42_5_180_A3 metaG | ecosystem: Engineered > Bioreactor > Semi-continuous > Anaerobic >...
ACACCCCGAGTTCCCGGGCAAGACGCCTCACCGGCAGGTTCGAGCTTTGGATGTAGCGCCGGGTCGCAGGGGTCGTGGTGGCGTTGTTGTGCAGTCGAACCATCATGACTTTTGCCTCCGTAGTTCCTCGATCAGCTCACGCATCGTCTCGCGACCTATGAATAATGCACGACGTCGCGGATCAATGCAATCGTCCGGGACCTGACATGTAGGCATCGGTGAACTCAAGACCATGGCGCAGGCGGTGGCTGCCCTCGACTTGCGCCCGGACATCGATGACGATCACCACGACGAGATTCGCACCTTGCTCGATGTCCTGAAAGTGATCCGGGCGAGGTTTTATGAGACGGTGATCACACTGCGTCAATCGCAAAAGCGGCTGCGTACCGAAGTGGACGAGGAACTCCAGCGCGCCGGGCAGACGCGCTCGTCTGCCCAGGAACAGACGGCCGCGGCGCAGACGCTTGCCGCCTCCAGCGAGCAGCTCGCCCACGCGATGGCAGAGATCGCTGCCACGGCGGCCCAATCGGTCGAACGGATCGACGCGCTGATTGCGACCAATCGCCAGGCGACGGCGCGGGTGCGCGACAGTGCCGAACAGACGAGCAAATTGTCTGACGAGTTGACGGCGATCGCCCACGAAGTCGAGGCGTTCAAGGGGTCGATGGATTCGATGCGCAGCGTCATCGACGTGATCGGCGAGATCGCCGCACAGACGAACCTGCTCGCACTCAACGCTTCCATCGAAGCCGCGCGCGCCGGCGAATCCGGTCGGGGCTTCGCCGTGGTCGCCGACGAGGTGCGCAAACTCGCCGAGCGCACCGCCCAGGCCACGACCGAGATCGGCGCCATGATCGGCAAGGTTCAAAGCCAGGTGGATCACGCCGTCGCCCAGACACAGGCAGGGCGGGAAACGGTCGAGACGACGGTGCACAAGGCGCTCGCCTCGGCCGAGGAGATCGCCGGCATCGAACATGCACTCGAAGCGATCGGGACCGAAGCCGCGCAGATTCCCCGAAGCGTCGAAGCCCAAGCACAGGTCACGCAGCAAGCGGTTGCCGAAATCACCCACATCGCCCGGATGGCCGAACAGCTCGAACGATTGGCCCATCAAAGCGAGGATGGGGCGCGGTTGCTGGAGAGGACGGTACAAGAGATCGTCAGGATGTTGCAGCAATTCCGGATATAGATGCGCGCTTTACCGGCATCCGAGGGCTTGCATCACGGAACCTCTTCCCATCCGCCGCCCAGCGCCTGGTAGAGGCTGAGCGCGGCGTTGAGGCGGGTGAGGCGTGCCTGTACCTCGGCGTCGCGCGCGCCGAGCAGACTGCGCTGGGCGGTGAGCACGTCGAGATAGAGCGCCATCCCTTGCTGGTATTGCAAGGTGGCGATGCGCAGCGCCCTTTGCGCCTGATCCACGGCGCGCCGTTGTGCGGCAAGCGCCTCGTCGCCGTTGCGCTGGGCGCTGAGGGCGTTTTCCACGTCGCCGAAGGCGGAGAGCAGCGTCTGCTGGTAGGTCTGGGCGAGTTCGCGCACCCGCGCTTCGCTGTAGGCGAGCTCGCCGCGCAGCCGTCCGCCGTCGAAGAGGGTGACCGAAAGGGTGGCGGCGAGCGTGAAGAGGCGGCTGCCGGGGTCGAGGATCTGGTGCAGGGCGCTGCTCGCGCCTCCGCCCTGGGCGGTGAGATCGAGCCGGGGGTAGAGGGCGGCGGTGGCGGCGCGCGCGTCGGCGGTGGCCGCCTGAAGCGCCGCTTCGGCGCTGCGCACGTCGGGTCGGCGCTCGAGCAGGCCCGACGGCAGGCCGGCGGGCGGGCTGGGCAGGCGCAGTTGCGCGATGGGGGTAACCTGCGGGGCGAAGTCTTCCGGCGGACGCCCGAGCAGCAGTGCCAGAGCGTTCGCTGCTTGGGTGCGCTGGGTCTGCAGCGGGGGGATGGACGCTTCGATCGTGGCGATTTCCAGTTCCTGCTGCGCGACCTGCAGGTCGGTGGCCATGCCGGCCTGGCGCTGCGCCTGCACGACGCCGAGCATGGCGCGGGCGATGTCGAGCGACTCGCGCGCCGCCGCGAGCCGCGCGTCGAGCGCCGAGAGGGTGAACCAGGTGCCGGCGGTGAGGGCGGTCACCCCCAGCTCGACGGTGCGTTGGTCGAATTCGCTCCCCTGCAGGCGCGCCGCGGCCGCTTCGGCCTGGGCGCGGTTGTAGCCGAAGAGGTCGAGCTCGTAGCTCGCGCTGAGCAGGGCCTGGTGGCGGTTGCTGATGGAAGACGAGTTGCCGTTGCTGCCGCTGCTCTTCTGGCGCGAGGACGCGGCGCTCGCATCCAGCGAAGGGTAGAGCCCGGCGGCGGCCACTTGCAGCAAGGCGCGCGCCTCGGCCACGCGCTCGACGGCAGCGCGCAGATCGTGGTTCTGGGCAAGCGCCGTCTCTTCGAGCGCATCCAGCGTCGGGTCGCCGAAATCGCGCCACCATCGCGGCGCGGGCCAGCGGTCTTCGGCGGCGCCGGACTGCCAGCTGGAAGGAGTCTCGACGGGGGGGCGTTCGTAGGTGGGGCCGACGGCACAGCCGCTGAGTAGGGTCGCCAGGGCCAGGAAGAAAGGGCGCGGGCGCATGCGGCTCACTCCGTGCTCAGGGCCACGACCGGATCGAGCGAGGCGGCGCGCTTGGCCGGCAGGTAGCCGAAGACGAGACCGGTGGCGAGCGCGCTGGTGAAGGCGAGCAGGATGGGCGGCACGGTGATCAGCACCGCGGTACCGAGCCAGGCGGCCACGGCGATGACGATGAGCCCGCCGGCCACGCCGATGAGCCCGCCCACCGTACAGACCACCAGCGCTTCGGTGACGAATTGCAGCAGGATGTGGAAGGCCCTCGCCCCTACAGCCATGCGCACGCCGATCTCCCGCGTGCGCTCGGTGACGCTCACCAGCATGATGTTCATCACGCCGATTCCGCCCACCACGAGCGAGATGAGCGCCACCGCCCCCAGCAGGAGGGTGAGCGTCTGCTGCGTCTCGGCCTGCTGCTCGAGCAGGGCCGTCATGTTGCGCACCTGGAAGTCCAGCGTGCGGTGGCGTTTCAGGAGCAGCTGTTCGATCGCTGCCTGCGTGGCCGCCATCAGGGCCGTGTCGCGCACCTCCACCGTGATGAAGCGCAGCCAGGTCTGGCCGGTGATGCGCGCCTGTCCCGTAGTGAGCGGCACGAAAACCATGTCGTCGCGGTCGTTGCCCATCATGTCGGCGCCCTTGGGCGTGAGCACGCCGATGATGCGCAGCGGCGTGTTGTTGATGAGCACGTAGCGTCCGATGGGGTTGGCGGTGCCGAAGAGCGCCTGGGCGGTGGTCTGACCGAGCACGGCCACCGGCGCATAGCCTTGCACGTGCGTCTGCGTGAAGAACGTCCCTACGGCGACCGGCCAGGCGTTCGCGAGCGTGTATTCGGGGCTGGTCGCGGTCAAGGAGGTGGTGTAGGTGATGTTGCCGGCACGCACCGTCACGGCGCTCGTCGATTGGGGCACGACGTGCTCGACGTTGGGCAGTCGGGCGATCGCCTCGGCGTCGGCCACCACCAGGGTGGTGATGGTGCTGCCGACGTAGCGCACGCCCGGTGCGCCGGGACGCACCACGAGCAGGTTCGTTCCCATGGCCTGGATCTGGTCGAGCACTTTCTGCCGGGCGCCGTTGCCGAAGGCGAGCATCGCCACGACCGAACCTACGCCGATCATCACGCCCAGCAAGGTGAGCAGGGTGCGAAGGGGGTTTGCCTGCAGCGCCCGCAGCGCCGTGCGCACCGAAGCGGCCACGTCGAGCATCAGCACGGCGTGGCCCTCTCGCGGCGGCTCCGCGAGCGGAAGCGTCGGGACGCGCCCTTCGACGGCTTCGGGCGCAGGGCCGCTGTCCTCCACGATGCGCCCATCCTGGATGCGGATGATGCGCTGGGCCTCGCGGGCCACGTTGGGGTCGTGCGTGATGACGACCACGGTGTGCCCCTCGCGGTGCAGTTCATGCAGGAGCGCCATCACTTCCTTGCCGCTGGCGGTATCGAGCGCCCCGGTCGGTTCGTCGGCGAGGATCACCCGCCCGCCGTTCATGAGCGCCCGCGCAATCGAGACGCGCTGCTGCTGCCCGCCCGACAGGCGCGAGGGGGGGTAGTCGAGCCGCTCGCCCAGGCCGAGCCGGGTGAGCAGCGCCTTGGCGCGCTCCCGGCGTGCGGCAGCGGGCAGCCCAGCATAGATCGCCGGGACTTCGACGTTTTCCAGGGCGGTGGCGTTGCTGAGCAGGTTGTAGCGCTGGAAGATGAAGCCGAAGGTGGAGCGGCGCAGCTGGGCGAGCGCGTCAGCGTCGAGTTCGGCCACGTCACGGCCCGCGAGGAGGTAGCGTCCGGCACTGGGACGGTCCATGCAGCCGATTATGTTCATGAGCGTCGTCTTGCCCGAGCCGGAGGCGCCCATGATGGCCACGAACTCGCCGGCCCAGATGGAGAGGGAGATGCCGTGCAGCACTTCGACGGTGATCTCGCCCTGCGTGAAGCGCTTGACGATGTCGTGCAGTTCGATGAGGGGGGCGACGGTAGGGGTTTCAGCGTCCGGCATTGCCGCCTCCGCTGCGGGGGCCGGCCCCACGAGGGGCGAGCGAGGGCGTGCCGATGACGACGTCTTCGCCCTCGCTCAGGCCGTCCAGGATCTGGGCGCTGACCTCGTCCTTGATGCCGATTTTCACGGTGCGCGGCTGCATCTTGCCCTGGGCCATCACGAACACGCAGTCGGTGCCGGCCGGCGCGCGCGGCGGGCAGCCAGGCAAGCGGATGCCGCTGCTGCGCTGAACCGAGGAGAGCGCGGCCAGCGGCACGGTGAGCGCGTCGTCGGCCTGGGCCACGATGAAGAAGACCTGGGCCGACATCTGCGGCAGCAGGGCGCGATCGGGATTGGGAACTTCGAGCACGGCGTCGTAGAAGATGGCGCCGTTGATGAGCTCGGGCGTCATCTCCAGGCTCTGCAGGGTGGCGTCGATGCGCCGGTCCTGGCGCCCCAGGGTGGTGAAATAGGCCGGCATGCCGAGCGAGAGGCGCGGCACGTCGGCTTCCGAGACCTGGGCGCGCACGATCATGCGCTCGAGCTTGCCGATGCGCAGCAGCACCGGGGCGTTCTGCCGGTTGTTGAGCACCTGGCCAACGTGGGCGATGTCCAGTTTGCTCCAGTTGTTGCCATAGGCGGCGCTGGTGGGCGTCATGACGATGCCGGAGATCGGGGCGGTGATGCGGGTGTAGTCGAGGTTGGCCTCGTCGACCTTGAGCGTCGCCTTGGCCTTGTCGATCTGCGCCTTCAGGGAGGCGATGGTGGCTTCGGCCACTTTGAGGTCGGAGCGGCTCTGCTCGAGCGCCTGCTCGGTGGCGCCGCCCTGCGGGGCAAGCTGGACGTTGCGCTGCCAGGTCCACTTGGCCAGCGTCAGTTTTGCCTCCCAGCTGGCGAGCTGGGCCGTGAGATCGGCGATGGTGGCCCGGTCGACGGCGACCTGGGCGGCGTACTGCGTCGGGTCGATCTGGGCGATGAGCTGGCCTTCCTTGACTTCGTCCCCTAGACCGACCTTGAGTTCGATGAGCTGCCCCGAGACCTGGGCGCCGACATCGACGTATTCCGACGGGGCGAGCACGCCCAGGGCCGAGACCGTTTCGCGGATGCTGCCGCGGGCGGCCTTGGCGGTGGGGTAGTCTTCGGTTGCGCCTTGGCGATGCCGCCAGGCGAAGTAGCCGCCGACGGCGAGCAGCAGGATCAATGCCGCAAGAAGGAAGCGGCGCCAGCCTGCGGCGATCATGGGTGCCGCCCCGTCGGGCGAAGAGGTGCCGGCGCAAGCGCGGTGCACGGCATCGTCGGACTCCTGCTCGAGGACATCCCGCCATTATCACCGGGGATCGTCGGTACCGTATCTCGCCCGGCGGGCGATTCGTATCGTAAGGTTTCGCGCGCTCAATACCACAGCCCGCTGCCGGGGCGGTAGCGCGGCGCGGATGAAGAGGGAGGAGGAAAGGACGGAGGGGCGCCGGCGTCGTGCTCCGGAGGCGGTATGCGGCGCGCGAGTTCGAGCAGCCGGCGCACGCGCTCTTCCGTGGCCGGATGGGTGCGCAGCCACGAGGGTTCGGGCGAGCCCCAGCCGGGGAAGAGCCAGGCGCGCCAGCCGCGCTGCACGCGCTCGATGGCCATGAGCGCCGAGGCAAGCCCTTCGGGGTCGTCGGTGAGGGCGACCGCCGCCAGATCGGCATCGAACTCGCGCACGCGCGACAGGCCCAGCTGCACGAGCATGGCGATGTGCGGCGCGAAGATGAGCAACCCCACCGCCAGCCAATTGACCACCGCCGCGCCGACGAGCAGTAGCGGCAGGTTGACCAGCAGCAGGAGCTGGCCGGTGAGCGAGAGCACACTCGTCATGCGCGTGAGGGAATCGGCCAGGCTCATGACGCGAATGTCGCCATGGGCGATGTGCGCCACCTCGTGCGCGAGCACGCCCGTGATCTGCCGCAGATCGAGCCGCGCGAGCAGCCCCGAGGTGAGGGCGATGGCGGCATCATTGTGGCTGCCCACGCTGAAGGCGTTGACGATGGGTGTGTCGACGAAGTAGAGCCGCGGCACGCGCGGCAGGCCAGCGCGCGCGGCGAGCCGCTCGACGAGGGCGTGGAGCTCGGGCGCTGCGCTGCGGGCGATGGGTTGGGCGCGGTAGAGGCGCAGCACCAGCTCGGGGCCGGCGAGCGGCTGCAGCACGAGCGACACGGCGCAGAAGACGAGCATGTAGAGGATGCCGTCATTGCCCCACAGCAGCCAGCCGACGGTGGCGAGCAGCGTGGCGAGCACGACCACCAGCACCGCCGTCTGCAGGCGGTTCATCCAGGCATGGCGTTGCCAGAGGTGAGGATCGATGCGTTGCGTCATGCGGCTCCCGGGTTCATTTGTTGCGCAGTGCCACCAAGGGTACCACCCCTTCCTTCTCGAAGCGTTTGCGGTCGGGCTCGGCCTCGGGCAGCGGCGTGCAGGGGCGCAGGGTGGCGCGGCTGCGGCGCGTGAGTTCCTGATAGGTCTGCGTGCCGCTGACTTTCCAGTTTAGCTCTTCTTCACTCAGTTCGCGCACGACTTTGGCCGGAGCGCCCACCGCCAGGCTGCGCGGCGGGATCGTCATGCCGGCCTTGACGAAGGCGGCCGCGGCGACGATGGCCGATTCCCCCACTTCCGCCTCGTCCATGATCACCGCGTTCATGCCCACGAGCGCGTTGCGCCGGATACGGCAGCCGTGCAGGATCGCCCCGTGGCCGATGTGGCCGTCTTCCTCGACCACGGTGTCGGCGCCGGGAAAACCGTGCATGACGCAGCAGTCCTGGATGTTGGCACCGGCGTGGATGATGAGCCGACCGAAGTCGCCGCGCAGGCTCGCGAGCGGCGCCACATAGACGCCGGGGCCGATGTGCACGTCGCCGATCAGCACGGCGTCGGGGTGGACATAGGCGTCGGGATGGACGACGGGCTTGAGGCCGTCGATTTCATAGCAGGGCATGGCTTTTCTCCGTGCAGCGCCGGATATTCTTCGACCCGGCGCCGCGGCATGAAAAAATCAGGACACGTGCCAGCGACGCTGGATCACGCGGAAGCGGTTGGCGACGAAGGCGGAGTCGGCGTAGCTCGCATTGGCTGCCGGGTTCATGCCGGTGCCGTGGTAGTCGGAGAAGGCAGCCGACTGGTTGACGTAGACCCCGTCGGTGAGATTCAGCGACAGGGCCACGCCGGCGCGCCAGCTCACTTCGACCATCGTCTGTTGGTATTCGGGCTTGGTCGAATACACACCCAGCGTGAGGGCACCATGCTCCCGCACGATGCGCTCGGCGAGCGAGGCTGCCTGGGGTGCGTCGGGCACCGCCACCACGAAGGCGATGGGGCCGAAGCGCTCTTCCATGTAGGCCGCTTCATCCTTGGCTTCACAGGCGACGAGCACCGGCGTGCGCACCTGCGCCCGCGGGAATTCCGGGTGCTCGATGCGCCGCGGGGCCAGCAGAACGCGACCGAAGGCGCCGGAGGCGGCCTCTTCGATGCGTCGCAGGGTCTCCTCCGACTGGATGGCGCCGAGCACGGCCGTGGCCACCTTGACGTCGGTGAGCAGTGCCTCGATCGCCCGGGCGAGATCGCGGCCGACGTCCTCATGGGATTTGTGCCCTTCGTTGGTGTCGATGCCGCCTGCCGGCACCAGGATCGCCTGCGTCGTGGTGCACATCTGCCCCGAGTAGAGCGACAGGGTGAAGGCGAGGTTGCGCAGCATGCCTTGGTAGTCGTCGGTCGATTCGATCACCACCGTGTTGACGCCGGCCAGTTCCGCATACACCTGGGCCTGGCGGCAATGCTCGAGCAGCCAGTTGCCGAAGGCGCAGCCGCCGGTGAAATCGATGGATTTCACCTCCGGGTGGGTGACGAGCCGTTGCGTGTGCTCCCGCTGGGCGAAGACGGCCAGCTGCACCACGTTCGGGTCGAGTCCCTGTTCGGTGAGCAGCTCGCGCAGCACGCGTACGGTGAGCGCGGCGGGCAGGATCGCATTGCTGTGCGGTTTGACGATGACGGGGTTGCCGGTGGCGAGCGCCGCGAACAGGCCCGGATAGGTGTTCCAGGTGGGGAAAGTGCCACAGCCTATCACCACCGCCGGGCCGCGTCCGACGATCTCATAGCGTTTTTCCATGCGGATCGGCGGGTTCTTGCCTTGGGGCTTTTCCCACAGGGCGGTTTCGGGGATACGGCGCATTTCGTCCCAAGCGTAAGTCACTGCTTCCAGCCCGCGATCCTGCGCATGCGGGCCGCCCGCCTGGAAAGCCATCATCCAGCCCTGGCCGGTGGTGTACATCACGGCGTGCGCCAGTTCGAAGCTGCGCCGGTTCAAACGCACGAGGGCTTCGAGCAGCAAGCCCACCCGTCCTTTGGGGCCAAGTTTTTGCCAGCCGTCCTGCGCCTTGCGTGCAGCGGCCACCAGCGACTCGGGCTCGCTCACCGGATAGGAGACGTTCAGCTCCACTCCATAAGGCGAGCGCTCCGGGGCGATCCACTCGCCGGTGCCCGGCTGACCTTCAAGGGAAAACCGCTGGCCGTGGAGGCCGAGCACGGCGGCTTTGCCCTCTTCGAGCGCCGTCTCCCCGTAAATTTTGGGGCTGGGCATTTCGGGGAAAGGGGTCCAGTAGCCACGGCGGGCGATCGCTTCGAGCGCCTGTTCGAGCAGAGCCTGGTGTTTTTCGAAGAGCGGATGGGTCATGGAGCGTCTCCTTCGGTGATTCGGGTTATGTTAAGGTAAAACGATTCGCTATTTTTGAAAAACGTCTTGATCCCTTGACCTGGATCAAGTATATTATTGATCGAACGGTCGGTCAAAAAAATTGATGAGGGGGAGGAGACGACATGGCGGAGACCACGGCGGCCGAAGGGCCGACGATCCTGCTGGAAGTGCGCGAGGCGGTAGCCTGGCTCACGCTCAACCGGCCCGAGCGCCTCAACAGCTTTACCACGCGCATGCACGAGGAGCTGCGCGCCGCGCTCGATCGCGTCGAGGCGGGTCGCGCCGAAGGCACGATCCGGGTGCTGGTGATCACCGGTGCCGGACGGGGATTTTGCGCCGGGCAGGACCTGTCCGACCGGGCAGTGGCCCCGGGCGCGCAGGCGCCGGATCTGGGCGAGTCGATCGAAAAGAACTACAAGCCGCTCGTGCTGCGCCTGCGCCGGCTCGAGCTGCCGGTGATCGCCGCGGTCAATGGCGTGGCCGCTGGTGCCGGAGCCAACCTGGCGCTGGCCTGCGACCTCGTCTTCGCCGCGCGCTCGGCTTCTTTCATCGAATCCTTCGCCAAGCTGGGGCTCATCCCCGATACCGGCGGCACCTGGGTGCTGCCGCGTCTGGTGGGGCTGGCGCGTGCCATGGGGCTGTCGCTGCTCGGCGAGAAACTCTCCGCCGAAGAGGCCGAGCGCTGGGGGCTCATCTGGAAATGCGTCGAGGACGAGGCGCTGTTGCCCACGGTGCGCGAGGTGGCCGAGCGCCTCGCACAAGGCCCCACGTTCGGCTATGCCATGACGAAGAAAGCCCTGCTCGTCAGCGGCACGAACGATCTGGCCACGCAGCTCGATCTCGAGCGCGACCTGATGTCGGCCTGTGGGCGCAGCGAGGATTATCAGGAAGGGGTGCAGGCGTTCCTCGAGAAACGCCAACCGCGCTTCCGCGGACGCTGAGGGGGAGGAGACGATGCAAGAACGCGAAGGGGGCGCGGCCCTCGCGCCCGGTCAGGCCGTGCTGGTGGTCGGCGCCGGGGCGATGGGGCGCGGGATCGCCCTGGTGGCGGCGAGTGCCGACCATCTGGTGTTTCTTTCCGACGTGAGCGAGGAGGCCCGCCGGCGCGCGCTCACGGCGATCGCCGAAGAGCTCGATGGCGGGGTGCGCAAGGGGCGGATGAGCGCCGAAGAGGCGAGCGCGATCCGCGATCGTATCCGGGCGGTGGCCGAACCGCAGAGCGTCGCCTCGCAGGTGCATCTGGTGATCGAGGCGATCGTCGAGGATCTGGAGGTGAAGCGGGCGCTCTTCGCCGCGCTCGAACCCCTGGTACCGCCTCAGGCGATCCTTGCCACCAACACGTCTTCGCTGTCGATCACCGCCATCGCCGCTCCGCTCGCGCGCCCCGAGCGGGTGGTTGGCATGCATTTCTTCAATCCGCCTACGCGCATGAAGCTGGTGGAGGTGGTGAGCGGTCTGGCCACGGCACCGGAAGTGGCGCAAGCCATTAGGGACACCGCCGTGCGCTGGGGCAAGATCGCCGTGATGGCGCGCTCCACGCCGGGGTTCATCGTCAATCGCGTGGCCCGTCCCTTCTATGCCGAGGCCTTGCGCGTGCTCGCCGAGGGAGCGGCCGACTGTGCCACGCTGGATGCGATCGTACGCGAGGCGGGGGGCTTTCCCATGGGGCCCTTCGAGCTGATGGATCTCATCGGACACGATGTCAATTTCGCCGTCACCTCATCCGTGTGGTCGGCCTATTTCTACGACAAGCGCTTCCAGCCCAGCCTCATCCAGCAGGAGCTGGTCTGGGCCGGACGGCTCGGGCGCAAGAGCGGACGGGGGTTCTACGACTACGCTGCAGGAGCGCAGCGTCCCGCCGCGGCCGAAGCCCCGCCATGCCTCGATCGGGCGCCTTCTGCCGTCGCCGCCGTGGGCGAGTTCGGCCCCTTCTCTGCGCTGCTCGAGCGGCTCGCTGCCGCCGGCGTGGTGGTGCACCGACGGCCCGCCGATGCCGGACCCGTGCGGATCGAGGCTGCAAACACCTGGATCGTGCCCACCGACGGACGCACGGCCACGCGCCTCGCGCACGAGTACGGCCATGCCGACGTCGTCGTGCTCGACTGGGCGCGCGATTGGGCACAGACGCCGCGCGCGGCGCTGGCGCGGGCCGATGGTTGTGCGCAGGATTCTTGGGCATGCGCGCTCGGGCTGCTGCAGCGGGCGGGAATCGCCGTAACCCCGCTCGACGACGTCGCCGGGCTGATTCTCGCGCGCACCGTGGCCATGCTCGCCAACGAGGCGGCCGACGCCGTGCTCGCCGGCATCGGCACGCCGCGCGACATCGATACCGCCATGCGCTACGGCACGAACTATCCGCTTGGGCCGCTCGCCTGGGGAGAGGCAACGGGCGTGGCGCGCATCGTCGGTCTGCTCGATCGGCTCGCCGAGCTCTACGGCGAAGATCGCTACCGGGTCTCGCCGCTCTTGCGGCGGCACCTCTGGAACGGACGGCCGCTCGTTGGCGGCGATGAAGGAGAAGGGAAGTGACGGAAGCTTCGTATCGGGATCTCACCGCTGGGCTCGACCCGCAGCAAGTGGCCGAAGCCGTCGGCGCCGGCATGTACGAGCACGACCACTGTGCGCAGCATCTCGGCATCCGGCTGCTGGAGATCGCGCCGGGTTACGCCAAGATGGAGATGGTCGTGCGCCGTGACATGCTCAATGGCTTCGCCATCTGCCACGGCGGCATCGTCACCACGCTGGCCGATACCGCCTTTGCGTATTCCTGCAACAGTTACAACGAGATGACGGTCGCTTCCGGCCTGGCCACCGAGTTTCTCGCGCCGGTGCGCGAAGGCGACGTGCTCACCGCCGAGGGGCGCGAAGTCGCGCTGGCCGGACGTACCGGCGTCTACGACGTCGGCATCACCAACCAGCGCGGCGAGCTGGTGGCCGTGATGCGCGGCAAGTCTTACCGCTTGAAGGGGCGGGCGGTGGTCGAACTCGACTGACGCGGCTGCCCCACACGACGAACGAAGAGGAAAAGGGAAAGGAGGAGATGACCATGCCCGTGAAGAAACCCGCACCCGGCGATCTGGAACCGATCGAAACCGCCAGCCTCGACGAGCTGCGCGCGCTCCAGCTCGAACGGCTCAAATGGAGCGTACGCCACGCCTATGAGAACGTGCCGCACTATCGCAAGCGCTTCGACGAGAGCGGGGTGCATCCCGACGACTTGAAGTCGCTGGAAGACCTGGCGAAATTCCCCTTCACGACGAAATACGACCTGCGCGACAACTATCCTTATGGCATGTTTGCCGTGCCGCGCGAGAAGATCGTCCGCATCCATGCCTCCAGCGGCACCACGGGCAAGCCCACGGTGGTGGGCTACACCAAGAAAGACATCGACACCTGGGCCGACGTCGTGGCCCGTTCGATCCGCGCCGCCGGCGGCCGCCCCGGCGACATCGTCCACGTGGCCTACGGCTACGGGCTCTTCACCGGCGGGCTGGGAGCGCACTACGGTGCCGAGCGCCTTGGCTGCACCGTCATCCCCATGTCCGGCGGTCAGACGGAAAAACAGATCCAGATGATCATGGATCTCAAGCCCGACATCATCATGGTCACGCCCTCCTACATGATGACGGTGTTCGACGAAATGGAGCGCCTGGGCATCGACCCCCGCACCTGCTCGCTCAAGGTGGGCATCTTCGGCGCCGAACCCTGGACCGATGCGATGCGACGGGCGATGGAAGAGCGCGGCGGGTTGGATGCGGTGGACATCTATGGGCTCTCGGAGGTGATGGGGCCGGGGGTGGCCTGCGAATGCGTCGAAACCAAGGACGGGCCGACCATCTGGGAAGACCTTTTCTATCCCGAAATCATCGACCCGGTCACGGGCGAGGTGCAGCCCGATGGCGCCGAGGGCGAGCTCGTGTTCACGACGCTCACCAAGGAAGGCCTGCCGATGATCCGCTACCGTACGCGCGATCTCACGCGCCTGCTGCCGCCTACGGCGCGTTCCATGCGCCGCATGGCCAAGATCACCGGCCGCACCGATGACATGCTCATCATCCGCGGCGTCAACGTCTTCCCGACCCAGGTCGAGGAGCTGATCCTGCGCATTCCCAAGCTCGCACCGCACTACGTGCTCGAGGTGGAGAAAGAGGGCTATCTCGACCGGCTCACCGTCAAGGTCGAGATCAATCCCGAGGAAGGCGTCGGTCGCCATCCGGAGCAGAAGCAGGCGCTCGCCAAGGAGCTCGCCCACCTCATCAAGACCTTCATCGGCGTGTCGGCCAACGTCATCGTCGGCGAGCCTTATTCCATCGAGCGCGTGACGGTGGGCAAGGCGCGGCGCGTGATCGACCGGCGTCCGAAAGACTGAGTGCGGCACGGATCGCGGTCGCCGCAGTTATGCTACGGCCTCGATCCATGACGACGCAAGGGAGCGGCGATGGCCCGCAGACGCAGTGAATCCTTCGAACAGCAGCGCAGCGAGATCCTGGAGAAGGCGGCGATGCTTTTTGCCGAAGCGGGCTTTCACGCCGCCTCCATGGCCTCGCTCGCCCAGGCTTGCGGTGTGTCGAAGGCGCTCCTCTACCATTATTACCAGGACAAGGAGCACATCCTCTTCGACGTGGCACTGTCCTACGTCGAGCGTCTGGTAGCCATCGTCGAAGAGGAACTCGGCCGCGAACCACCTGGTTCTGCTGCCCAGGCCAGGGTGGCGCTGGAGCGCCTCATTTCCCGTTTTCTCGAAGAATACCGCCATTCGCAGTATCGACACATCGTGCTGGTGCAGGACGTCAAGCACCTGCCCGAACCGCTGCGCGAACCGGTGCTGGAGAAGCAGCGCCAGGTGGTACGGGCCTTTGCGGGCGTGATCGCGGCGCTGGAGCCGGAGCTTGCCGCCACGGCCCTGCTCAAGCCAGTGACCATGGTGCTCTTTGGCATGATCAACTGGACCTTCACCTGGTTGAGGCCCGACGGTCCCTTGAGTTACGAAGCCATGGCCCCGGTCGTGACGACGATGTTCGTGGCCGGCGTGCACGCACTCGCCAAACGCGAAGACCTGCTGCAGCGCTTTGCCATGGCGCCCGAACGAGCACGAGGCACGGACGAGGCAGCCGTGCCGACCCTACAAGGAGAACAAGGATGAAAGATCGCGCGGTCTATCTCTGTGACGGCATCCGCACCCCCATCGGCCGCTATGGCGGCGCGCTCGCCCAGGTCCGCCCCGATGATCTCGCCGCCCACGTGATCGCCACGCTCATGGCGCGCCAGCCGCAGGTCGATTGGGAGGCGGTCGACGACGTCTACTTCGGCTGCGCCAATCAGGCCGGCGAGGACAACCGCAACGTCGCCCGCATGGCGGCGCTGCTCGCGGGCCTGCCGCAGACGATCCCCGGCTCGACCATCAACCGGCTGTGCGGCTCGGGCATGGATGCGATCGGCACCGCCGCCCGGGCGATCGCCTGCGGCGAGGCCGATTTGATGATCGCTGGCGGGGTCGAGAGCATGACGCGCGCGCCCTTCGTTTTGGGCAAGGCCGAGAGCGCCTTCTCACGCAGCGCCAAGATCGAAGATACCACCATCGGCTGGCGCTTCGTCAACCCGAAGATGCAGGCGCGCTATGGCATCGACTCCATGCCCGAAACCGCCGAGAACGTGGCCGAGCAGTTTGGCATCGCGCGCGCCGACCAGGACGCCTTTGCCCTGCGCAGCCAGCGGCGCTACGCCGAGGCGGCCGCGCGCGGATTCTTCGACGGCGAGATCGTGCCGGTGGAAGTACCGGCAGGCAGGAAAGGCGAGAAAGTGCCGGTGGCGCGCGACGAGCATCCCCGGCCCGAGACCACGCTGGAGGCGCTCGCCAAGCTCAAGGGCGTGGTCAAGCCCGGGGGCACCGTCACCGCTGGCAATGCCTCGGGCGTGAACGACGGCGCCGTAGCGGTGCTCGTTGCCGGCGAAGCGGCGGTGGCACGCTACGGCCTGCGGCCGATGGCGCGCATCGTCGCCATGGCCACCGTGGGGGTGGAACCGCGCATCATGGGCATCGGTCCGGCGCCGGCCACGCGCAAGGTGCTCGAACGCGCGGGGCTGAGCCTCGCGCGCCTCGACGCCATCGAACTCAACGAGGCTTTCGCCGCCCAGGCGTTGGCGGTACTGCGCCAGCTGGGGCTGCCCGACGACGCGGAACACGTCAATCCCAATGGCGGCGCCATCGCGTTGGGCCATCCACTGGGGGCTTCCGGTGCCCGCCTCGTGCTCACCCTCGCGCGAGAGCTCAAGCGCCGCGATGGCCGCTACGGCCTGGCGACGATGTGCATCGGCGTGGGGCAAGGCATCGCCATGGTGATCGAACGCATGCGATAAAATTTATACATTGTCAAATCGATTAGATTTGTGATAATTTCTTCTTCGCCTCATCCCGCCACGGCGGGAGAAGCATACGAAATCCTAAAAAAGGGGGAGACGCAGATGAAGAAGAAAAGTCTAGTCATGGGCCTCGTCCTGGCGCTCGGTTGCTCCCTGGCGCTGGCGCAGGTGAAAGTGGGCGTGACGGTATCGGCCACCGGGCCGGCCGCTTCGCTCGGCGTGCCGGAAAAGAATACGGTGGACCTTCTGCCGCGCGAGATCGCCGGCCAGAAAATCGAGTACCTCGTGCTCGACGACGCATCCGACACCACCAATGCCGTCAACAACACCCGCAAGCTCATCGCCGAAAACCAGGTCGATGTGGTGATGGGTTCGACGGTCTCGCCCAACGCCCTGGCGATGATCGACGTGGTGGCCGAAGCCAGGGTACCGATGATCGCCTTTGCCGCCAGCGAGAAGATCGTCTCCCCGGTCGATGACAAGCGCCGCTGGGTGTTCAAGACGGCGCAGAACGACCGCATGATGGCCGAGGCCATCGTCGAGCACATGGCGGCCAACGGTGTGAAGACCGTCGGTTTCATCGGTTTTTCCGATGCCTACGGCGAAGGCTGGTTCGAGAACTTCAAGGCTGCGCTCGACGCGGCGGGCCTTTCGCTCGTGGTCAACGAGCGCTACAACCGCACCGACACCTCGGTGACGGGTCAGGTGCTCAAGATCGTCGGTGCCAAACCGGACGCGGTGCTCATCGCCGGCTCAGGCACGCCAGCGGCGCTGCCGCAGAAGACGCTCAAGGAGCGCGGCTACGCCGGAAAAATCTACCAGACCCATGGGGTGGCCAACAACGATTTCCTGCGCGTGTGCGGGCGCGATTGTGAAGGAACCTTCCTGCCGGCCGGGCCGGTGCTGGTGGCGGCACAGCTGCCAGACGATCATCCGGTCAAACCGTCGGCGATGGAATACGTTCGCGCCTATGAAGAAAAATTCGGCAAAGGCTCGGTGTCTACCTTCGGAGCGCACGTGTGGGATGCGAGCAAACTGCTCGCGGCGGCGCTGCCCGAGGCGCTCACCAAGGCCAAGCCCGGTACGCCCGAATTCCGCGTCGCGCTGCGTGACGCTCTGGAGCACTTGAAGGAAGTGCATGCGGCCATGGGGGTATTCACCATGAGCCCGACTGATCATCTCGGGCTCGATGCGCGGGCGCGCGTGATGGTGCAGATCAACCAGGGAACGTGGAAGTACGTCCGCTGAAGGGTTCATTGTAGTGAAACGGAGGAGGGGGAAACATGAAGACGAAAAAACGCATCATCCTAGGTTTGGCGCTGGCCCTTGGCTGGACGCTGGCGCAGGCGCAGGTGAAGGTGGGAGTGACGGTCTCGGCCACGGGGCCGGCCGCCTCGCTTGGCATCCCGGAGAAGAACACCGTGGAGATGCTGCCGAAAGAAATGGCGGGACAGAAGATCGAGTACATCGTGCTCGACGACGCGTCCGACACTACCACCGCCGTCAATAACACCCGTAAGTTCATCACCGAAGACAAAGTCGATCTGGTGATGGGCTCGTCCATCACCCCGAATGCGCTGGCGATGATCGACGTGGTGGCCGAGGCCAAGGTGCCGATGATCTCGTTTGCTGCCGGGGACAAGGTCATCTCTCCGGTCGACGAGAAACGGCATTGGGTTTTCAAGACACCGCAGAGTGACAAGATGATGACCGAGGCCATCGTCGAGCACATGGTGGCCAGTGGCGTGAAGACCGTCGGTTTCATCGGTTATTCCGACGCCTACGGCGAGAGCTGGTACCAGAGCCTGAGCGAGGCGATCGCTGCGAAAGGGCTGCAGCTGGTGGTCAACGAGCGCTACAACCGTACCGACACCTCGGTGACGGGGCAGGTGCTCAAGATCGTCGGCGCCAAGCCGGACGCGGTGCTCATCGCCGGCTCCGGCACGCCGGCGGCGCTGCCGCAGAAGACGCTCAAGGAGCGCGGTTATGCCGGAAAGATCTACCAGACCCACGGCGTGGTGAACCCCGACTTCCTGCGCGTGTGCGGGCGCGACTGCGAAGGAACTTTCCTGCCGTCCAGCCCCGTGGTCGTGGCCCCCCAGCTGCCTGACAGTCACCCGGCCAAAGCCGCTGGCGTGGAGTACTTCCAGCTCTACGAGTCCAAGTACGGCAAGGGTTCGGTGACGCAGTTCGGCTCCTACGTCTGGGACGCCGGCAAGCTGCTCGCGGCGGCGCTGCCCGAGGCACTCGCCAAGGCCAAGCCCGGCACGCCCGAATTCCGCGCCGCGCTGCGCGATGCGATCGAGCACCTCAAAGAGGTCCCGGCCGCCAACGGCGTCTACACCATGAGCCCGACCGATCACCTTGGGCTCGATCACCGCGCCCGCGTGATGTTGCGCATCGAAAGCGGGCAATGGAAGTACATCCCCTGAGGAACCGGTCGGGCTGAATCGCCGCCCGATCCGAGGATAGAACACCCATCGACCCGCCGCCCTCGAGGCGGCGGGCAGCGAGGATCGTATCCATGGATTCATCGATCGCGTTGATCCTGACGCAGGACGGCATCGTCAACGGGGCAGTCTACGTGCTGCTCGCGCTCGCCCTGGTGCTGGTCTTTACCGTCACGCGCATCATCTTCATCCCGCAAGGGGAGTTCGTCGCATTTGCGGCGCTCACGCTGGCCATGCTCGAGAACGGCCGCTTTCCCGGCACCGTGTGGCTGGTGCTCGCCGCAGGGTTGGCAGTGTGCGCCATGGAGGCGGGCGCGCTCGTGGCGCGCCACGACTGGCGCTACCGCCTGCAGGTGCTCGGCTGGAACCTTGCCTATCCCTTGGTCCTCTGGGCGCTTGCGGCGACCATCGACTGGCGCGAGGCCGGCCAATGGGGGCGCATCGCCTTCACGCTTGCCTTGATCGTGCCGCTCGGACCCATGATGTTTCGCGTCTTCTTCCAACCGATCGCTTCCGCACCGGTGCTGGTGCTGCTCATCGTGGCGGTGGCGGTGCACGTGGCCCTCGTCGGCCTGGGGTTGTGGATGTTCGGCGCCGAGGGCTACCGTACCCTGCCGTTGTGGGACGAGAATTTCCTCGTCGGACCCTTGCGCATCCCCGGTCAGGCGATCTGGGTGGTGGGGGCTTCGCTTGCCCTCATCGTGCTGCTGGCACAGTTCTTCAGCCGCACGATCTACGGCAAGGCGCTGCGCGCCACTGCCGTCAACCGCAACGGGGCGCGTCTCATGGGCATCTCGCCCAACCTCGCCGGCCGGCTCACGCTCATGCTTTCCGCGGCGATCGGCGCGGTCTCCGGCATCCTCGTCAGTCCCATCACTACCATCTACTACGATACGGGTTTCCTCATCGGGCTCAAGGGGTTCGTGGCCGCCATCATCGGCGGGCTCGCAGCCTATCCGGCCGCGGCAGCCGGGGCGCTCCTGGTGGGACTGCTCGAATCGTTCAGCTCCTTCTGGGCGAGTGCCTACAAGGAGGTGATCGTCTTCACACTCATCATTCCCGTGCTCTTCTGGCGCTCGCTGCGCACCCACCACGTCGAGGAGGAGGAAGAATGACGAAAGCGCTTTCCCCCGCCGAACCGCTCGCCGGCCGGCGAGGCATTCCCTCTCGCGGGGTGCTCGCGGCCTTCGTCGCCGTGGTCATCCTCGCGCCGCTCGTGCTTCGTCCTTTCCAGGTGAGCCTGCTCGACTACATCGCCCTCTACGCCCTCGTGGCCTTGGGCCTGGTGCTGCTCACCGGCATCGGCGGGCTCACCAGCTTCGGCCAGGCGGCTTTCGTCGGCGTGGGCGCCTACGCCACCGCCGTGGTCACCACGTCGCAGAATCTGCCGGCATGGCTTGCCTGGGCGCAGGGCTCCCCCTGGGGCGGGCTCATCGTCGGACTCGTGCTCACCCTGGTGGCGGCGCTGGTGATCGGTTCCATCACTCTGCGCCTGTCCGGGCACTACTTGCCGCTGGGTACCATCGCCTGGGGCATCAGCCTCTTCTTCCTCTTCGGCAACCTCGAATGGCTCGGCGGGCACACCGGCATGGGCGGCCTGCCGCCGATCTCATTGTTCGGCTTCGAATTGCTTGATCCGGCGCACTTCTATTACCTCGCCTGGGCCGTGCTGCTCGCGGCGATTTGGATGATCAGCAACCTGCTCGACTCGCGCGAAGGGCGGGCGATCCGCGCCTTGCGCGGCGGCCTGGTGATGGCCGAGGCAATGGGGGTAGACACCTCGCGCCAGAAGATGGTGATCTTCGTCGTGGCCGCGGTGCTCGCCTGCGTGGCCGGCTGGATGTATGCGCACCTGCAGCGCTTCGTCAACCCTTCTCCTTTTGGCATCAACATCGGCATCGAGTACCTCTTCATGGCGGTGATCGGCGGCTCGGGCTACGTCTGGGGCGCGATCGTGGGGGCGCTCGTCATCACGCTCGCCAAGCAATGGCTGCAGGACTGGCTGCCGCAGCTGCTGGGGCAGAGCGGCAACTTCGAGGTGATCGTCTTCGGCCTGCTGATGGTGCTGGTGCTGCACCGCGCCCGCCAGGGGCTATGGCCCATCGTGCTGCGCTGGGCGCCGGTGGTGCCCTCACCGCGCTCGCTCGATTCGACCCTCGAGCCGCTGCCGCAGCGCCCCAAGCCGCAGCGCGGCACGGTGATCCTGGAAGCGCGCGAGATTACCAAGCGTTTCGGCGGGCTGGTGGCGAACGACAAGATGAGCCTCACCGTCAAGGCCGGCGAAATCCTCGCCCTCATCGGCCCCAACGGGGCGGGCAAGAGCACCCTGTTCAACCAGCTCTCCGGGGTCGATACGCCCACCGAAGGCAAGATCTTCTTCCTCGGCGAGGACGTCACCGGCAAGACCTCGCGCGAGATCGCGCGCATGGGTATGAGCCGGACCTTCCAGCACGTTCGCCTGCTGTCCAATCGCTCGGTGCTCGAGAACGTCGCGCTCGGGGCGCATCTGCGCGGACATGCCGGCGTGTTCGCCGCCATGCTGCATCTGGAGCGCAAGGAAGAAGCGCGGCTGCTCGCCGAGGCGGCCCGCCAGATCGAACGGGTAGGGCTGTGGGAGCATCGCTTCACCGAGGCCGGGGCGCTCGCGCTCGGTCAGCAACGCATCGTCGAGATCGCCCGTGCGCTGTGTGCCGACCCTTGCCTGCTGCTGCTCGACGAGCCCGCCGCCGGCCTGCGCCACAAGGAAAAGCAGGCGCTCGCCGAGCTGCTCGACCGGCTGCGCGCCGAGGGCATGGGCATTCTGCTCGTGGAGCACGACATGGACTTCGTCATGGGGCTGGCCGATCGGGTCGTCGTCATGGAATTCGGGCAGAAAATCGCCGAAGGGCTGCCGGAAGAAGTGCAGCAGGATCCGGCCGTACTCGAAGCCTATCTGGGAGGGGTGCAATGAACGCCGACACGAGGCCGCTGCTCGAGGTGCGTGGGCTGTGCGTTTCCTACGGCAAGGTCGAGGCGCTGCACCAGGCCGGCATCGAGGTGGGCGCCGGGCAGATCGTCACCGTCATCGGTCCCAACGGGGCGGGCAAGACGACCCTGCTCTCGGCCGTCATGGGGCTGCTGCCCTCGCGCGGCGAGATCGTCTTCGACGGCGAGCCGCAACCACGGCCCGACGTCGAATACCTCGTGACGCGGGGCATGGCCCTGGTGCCGGAGAAGCGCGAGCTTTTCGGAGAGATGAGCGTCGAGGACAACCTCGTGCTCGGCGCCTTCCAGCGCTACCGGCGGGGTGAGCGGGACTATCGCGACACGCTCGAAGAAGTCTACGCCCTCTTTCCCCGCCTCAAGGAGCGTCGCGCCCAAGCCGCCGGCACGCTCTCGGGCGGCGAGCGGCAGATGCTCGCCGTGGGGCGTGCGCTGATGGGCAAGCCGCGGCTGCTCATGCTCGACGAACCCTCGCTCGGGCTGGCCCCACTCATCGTGCGCGAGATTTTTCGCATCATCGCTTCCCTGCGCGAGCGCGGCGTCTCCATCCTGCTGGTGGAGCAGAACGCCCGTGCCGCGCTGCAGGTGGCCGACTACGGCTACGTGCTCGAGATGGGCGAGATCACCATGCACGGGCCGGCCCATGAGCTCGCCACCGACCCGCGCGTGATCGAGGCCTATCTCGGCCTGGGCAAACACCAAGAACGACTCGCGCCTTGAGCGCCAAGGAGCCTTTTCCATGACCGCATGGCGACGCATCGAAGACGAACACCAGGCCCACGCCGCGATCATCCACGGGTTGCGCTACCTCATCGAGGCGATCGAAGAGGGGAGGCAGCAGCCCGACTTCGAGCTGCTGCGCGCGATGGTGCACTATGTGGCCGAATACCCCGAACGCTCACATCATCCCAAGGAAGACCGCTTTCTCTTCGCCCGGCTCAAGGAGAAGACGCACGAGGCCGACGCGGTGATCGCGCGTCTGGAGCAGGAACATGCCGCCAATGAAAAGCGCGTGGCCGAACTCCAGGAGGCGCTTCGTGCCTATGCCGCGGGCGAGGCGGGCGGTTTCGAGACGTTCAAGCAAGCCTTCGGACGTTACGCCGACTTCTACCGCCAGCACATGATCACCGAAGAGCGCGAGATCCTGCCGCTCGCGCGTCGTGTGTTCAGCGCCGAGGACTGGGAAGCGGTCGAAGAGGGTTGGCGCACCTGCTCCGATCCGCTTGCCGGCGTGACACCCAACGAGGACTGGGAGAAGGCATTTCGCGAATTGGTCATGAGGGCGCCTCCGCCCATTGGGCTTGGCCCGACTCCCCTTTGAAGGTCGCATTTCGCCAGCCGCACGTTCTTTGCCTTTGTCGTCCCCATCGTCTAGAATGAAAGCGGTTCGACTTTCTTTTTTGGGAGATTACGATGAACGAGCAAAACGTGCAGAGCCGGTCGTCTACTATGACGCCACAGGCGAGCGCAGAGAAGCTCAAGGAAGACCTGCGCCATCTGGCGCAGACGCTCGAAGAGTTGGTGGCCGCAACCGCCGGTGAGACGAGCAGCGAGATCCGCGAGCTGCGCGAGCGTGCCCGTGCCCGCCTGGAAGAGACGCGGTCGCGCCTGTCCGAGCGCGGTTCCGAGCTCTATCAGCAGGCCAGTGAAACGCTGCGCAGCACCGCCCAGCAAACCGAAGGTTACGTGCGCGAGCATCCCTGGACCAGCATCGGCCTGGGGGCTGCCGTGGGCATGCTGATCGGCCTGCTGATGGGCCGCCGCTGATGGATCGTCCCGCCGGCCCAATGGAGCGCGTCTTCGGCGCCTCCAAGCGCCTCCTGGAGCATCTGCTCGAAGGCGGCGAGATGCGCCTGCGGCTGGCGGTGCTCGAACTGGAGGAAGAACGCGCCCGGCTCTTCGATCTTTTGCTCCTTGCCGGCCTGAGCCTGGCGCTGGCTGCCTTGGGGCTGGCCTTCGTCGGCGTATTCGTGGTTGCCGCCTTCTGGGAAACCCATCGCCTCGCCGCCATCGCGGCGGTGGCTGCCGTTTTTCTGCTGGGGGCCGCATTCGCCGCCTGGCGCCTGCGCCGCCTGGCGCGCCGACGCAGCCTGCTGCGTGCCACGCTCGAGCAGCTCGCCACCGACCGGCAGCTGCTCGCCGAGCCGGGCGAGGGGGCCTGATGCGCCGCGACGAACTCGCCGCCCGCAAGGCCGAGCTGGAAGCGCGCATCGCCGCCCACCGGCGGCGCATGATGCAGGATGCGCGCGAGTGGCGCGAGGCGGTGCGCCCCGTCGATAACGCCTGGCACACCCTCGTGCGCTGGAAAGTGCCGCTCGCGCTCGCCGGCGGTGCACTCCTGTGGCGCCTGGGGCGGCGCGGCACGGCGCAGGCGGCGTTGAAATGGTGGGGGCGGGGGTTGGGCGTAGTCGAGGGCGTGCGGCTGGCGCACAAATTGCTGGGCGGCAAGAGCGGCGGTTGGCGCGATCGGGGGACCGCGTGATACACTGCGGCGCGATCCCCTGCCACTTCCAAGGATGACATCATGAATCCTCCCCCCATGTTCGACGAACTCGCGCAGAAACTCAAGCACCTCGCCGAGACGAGTCCGCTCAAGGATTTCGAGAAGAATGCCAAGGCGCTGCTCGCCTCCATGTTCGAGCGCATGGATCTCGTCACCCGCGAAGAATTCGAAGCGCAGCGCGAGCTGGTCGTCAAGCTGCGGCAAGAACTCGCCGAGCTCGAACGGCGCGTTGGGCTGCTGGAAGCCCAGCTCGTCGGCGGTACGGACGAAGACTGAATTCCGCGCTGCGGGCAAGGCGGTGCCGTTGGATGAAAGAGCCGGCCCTCAGGCCGGCTTTTTTACGTCGAGCGATTGCCTTTCCCCTTATTCCCATGCAATGACAGGCAAAATATCTTGACATGCTCGTCGTTTCCCATGACGATATTGCCATGGACATGGGAGGGGCGGGGGCATGGTACCTTGGGGCAAGGCCGATGTGGCCAGAGGCGTGCGACGTCGCCGCCGTTTTCCCTCTCCCTAGCACCAGAGCCGTGATGGGGCGGTGGAGGAGCTTGGGGGTTGAAGATGGGGGAGGGAGGGGGAGTTATTTCAGTGGCCAACGGCACTACTAGCCCATTGCAGGAGCCGGAGTGCCTGTTCTTTTGGGGCAAGAGCGCACCGGAGGAGTCGGGGGCGGTGCATGGCCACTCCCTGCTTTCCCACCTGCTCGACGTGGCTGCCGTGGCGCGGGTGCTGCTCGAACGATTCGTTCCCCCTTCTGCATTGCAGGAATTCGGGGTCGAGGTGCTTGCCACGCTCGTTGGCTTGCACGATTACGGCAAGGCGATCCCCGGCTTTCAGGCCAAGTGGCCGCAAGGCCGGGCGCGGCTGGAATCGGCAGGGTTTTCTTTTCGGCCGCCGCAGGTGCTGAAACAGGACCGGCACGATCTGGCCAGCGCCGCCCTGCTGCCGAGGGAAGCGAAGTTGGCCGAGGCGCTCGCCTGCATTCTGGGCGGGCATCACGGCTATATCGTCCGATCGGGTGAGCGCAAACATGCCGCGCCGAACCGTGAATCCCCCGAATGGCGCGCGGCGCGACGTGCCTTGCTGGGCGACTATCTCGCAGCGCAGGGGCTCGATGCATCCGCCGTGCCGGACGGGGAATTTTTGGAAACCCGGCTCGACGCGGCGCTGTGGCTGGCCGGACTCGTGAGCGTGGCCGACTGGATCGGCTCGAACGACGCCTTCTTTCCTTACGCTGGCCGCCCGCCGGCAGGCCCGGCGTACTGGCGGGATGCTCAGGAGCGCGCCCGACGGGCCTTGCGGGAACTGGGCTGGCACGAGAGAGTCACCCTGCTCTCAGACGAGCGCGAGGACACTGCCGCGCTGCTCACGCGCATGACAGGCAAAGCGCTCGCACCGCGCCCTTTGCAGAGCGCCGTCGAGGAACTGCTGTGCGAGGTCGCCGAACCGCCGCTCGTGCTCATCGAAGCCCCGATGGGTGAGGGCAAGACCGAGGCGGCCTTCCTCGCCTTCTTGCGCCTGCAGCGGCGCTTCGGCCTGCGCGGGTTTTACGTCGGGCTGCCGACGCAGGCGACCGGCAACGCCATGTTCGAGCGCGCGGTACGCTTTTTGCAGGCTTTCGCCGACCGGCACGACGTCCAGCTCGACATCCAGCTCGCGCATGCCGGGGCTGAATTGGTCGAGTCGTATCAGGCGCTGCGTGGCGTCTACGGCGAACCAGGCGAGCACGTTGCCGCGGCGAGCTGGTTCGCCAAGCCCAAACGCGCGCTCCTTTCCCCGTTCGGGGTCGGCACCGTCGATCAGGCGCTCTACGCCGTGCTGCACGTCAAGCACCATTTCGTGCGGCTGTGGGGGCTCGCCCGGCGCGTCGTCATCCTCGACGAAGTGCACGCGTACGATGTCTACACCGGCGGCCTGATCGCGCATCTCTTGCGCTGGCTGAAGCGCATGGGCTGCGCCGTGATCCTGCTCTCGGCCACGCTGCCGCGCGCCAAACGCCAAGAACTCCTCGCCGCCTGGGGCGTCGCCGAAAACGAGGAAAGCGCCTATCCGCGCGTCCTGCTGGCCCAAGGCGGGCGGATTGCATCCCGAACGATCATCGCCCGCGAGCAGGCGCCGATTGCGCTCTGTGCGCTTTCCGAGTTGCTCGAATCCATCGCCGAGACGGCGCGGAATCTGACGGCCGAGGGCGGCTGCATCGCCGTCATCGTCAACACCGTCGACCGCGCGCAAACCCTGTACTCGATGCTCGAAGATACGGTCGGAGATGCGGCCGAAGTGCTCCTCTACCACGCGCGCTTTCCCGCCGACGAACGGCAGGCGATCGAGCAAAAGGTGCTTGCGCGTTTCGGCAAAGAATGCGAGCGGCCAGAACGCGCGATTCTGATCGCTACGCAGGTTGCCGAGCAAAGTCTCGACGTCGATTTCGACGCCATGATCACCGACTTGGCGCCCGTCGACCTCGTGCTGCAACGCGCCGGGCGCCTGCATCGGCACCCGCGTCAGCGCCCCGAAGCGCATCGGGAGCCGGTGCTCTACGTGGCCGGTCTGGCCGGCGAGTCACCGCCCGATCTCACCGCGACGCGCTGGAAGTACGTCTATCAGCCCTACATTTTGCTGCGCAGTTGGCGGCAATTGCGCGAGCGCCCAATCGTTCGGCTGCCTGACGACATCGACTCCTTGGTGCAGGCGGTCTATGACGCTGCACCAGCGGATGAGGGCGCGGAGGTGGCGACGGTGCAGGATCAGGATGCGGCCTATGGCCAATACCTCGCCGAGATGCAGGAAATGCGCCAGCGGATGCACAACGTCGCGCTCGATGCCGACGCGCCCGATCTTTTCGCGCTCATCGACATCCCGCAAGCGCGCGAAGCCGGCGAAGGGGGGCTCGAAGTCGTCACGCGTCTGGGCGAAGAAAGCCTTGCCGTGGTGCCGCTGTGGGTCAACGAAGCCGGTTGGCGCGAGCGCCCGGATGCGCCGCCTTTCGATCCGCAGCGCCCGCTCGAGCGCAACCGCGCGCGGGCCGTCTACGCACGTCAGCTGCGCGTCTCACGCAAGGTACTCATCGAAGCCCTGAAAGCGCAAGCAAGGCCGCCGGCGTTCGCCGAATCCCCGTATCTGCGCGACCTCTACCCATTGATTCTCGATGACGAAAGCAAGACAATGGTAGGAAACCTGCAAGTGCGGCTCGATCCCTGTCTGGGGTTGGTCTATGAGAAGGAGGAGACGTGAACCATTTGGCGCGCTACAACCTAATCGACGAAGCCTGGATTCCCGTACGTGGGCAGGATGGACAAAGCCGCACGGTGGGCTTGGCCGAGTTGTTCCGCCATGCTCATATCATCCGAGACCTCGACGAACCCAGCCCCGCCAACCGCGTGGCGCTCTACCGCCTGCTGCTCGCCATCCTGCATCGCGCCTCGAGTGCGCGTTTCGGATCATGGGCCCGGCAGGAGCGCCGACGCTGGCGACGTGAAGGATTGCCGACCGACGCCGTACTCGATTATCTCGAACACTGGCGCGAGCGTTTCTGGCTCGTGCACCCCGAGCATCCCTTCATGCAGGTGGCGGCGCTCGCGCACCATCCGGATACGAAAGACAAGAAAAAATCCGTCTTGCACCTTGCCTTGTTGGGTAACGACGGTTTTCTCTTCGATCACCGCAAGACGGCGACCTTGCCATGGCCAGACGCCTTGCGCGACATGCTGGGGTTGTTCAGTTTTACGCCAGGCGGTTTGATTAAAATCCTCAAGACTTCCGATAACGCCGGGCCGCTCGCCAACAGTGCCGCTTTTTTGGCGCTGGGCGCGAACCTGAGCGAGACACTGTTGCTCAACCTGGGCCCGGCACACCCCAACCAGAACGATCTGCCCGCTTGGGAAAAGGTGCCGCCCGCGATCAAAGACCTCACCGCGCCCGCCACCTTGGCCACTGGCCCGAACGATCGCTACACCCGTCAGTCGCGGGGTGTCTTGCTCGACGTGGACGATGAGGGGCGGGTGAGCGAACTGTGGTTCGCTCCGGGGCTTGCCTTGCAAGACGACCCCCATGCGCCCGATCCGATGGTGGCGCAGCGCATGAGCAAGGACGGCAAAACGATTTTGCGCATCCGCTTCGACGGCGGCCGCGCGCTGTGGCGCGATTTGCCCAGCCTCACGGCGGGAGCGAAAGAAATGGCGCCCGCCGTGCTGCGCCACGCGGCCGACATTACGGGCGAAGACGAGGTACTACATGTCCTTGCGGCCGGATTGGCCAGCGATCAGGCCAAACTCGAACGCGCCCGCATGGAATTGTTACGCCTGCCGCACGCCCTGCTCTCGGTCGAGGCGGCTGCGGCACAGTTGCGGGAAGACGTGGCGGCCGCCGAAGCCTTGTACGACAAGCTGCGCGCTTTGGCCGCGCGCGTCGTCGCGCTCACCCAGCCCGACCCCGAGCACAAGGAAACGCGCGAGAAAGCCCGCAATCGCGTGGCGCAAAGTCCGCTTGCGGACGTCTATTTCACCCATCTCGAACAGCGTTTGCCCTCCTTGATGGCGGCCTACGCCGCCAACGACTGGGAAGCGGCGCATCGTCTCTGGCAAAACGCCATGACCGAGGCTGCGCACGCCTTCTGGCACGAACTAGGCATCCTGCTCTCCGACACGCCGCGCGCCTGGAAGGCGATGGCGCAGACGGAGCCCGAATTCCATACCATCCTCCGCAACCACCAGGAGAACCGCGATGCCGCATGAGCAAAGCGTCTCGCCAGACAACCCCCCACGAGGGTCGACGCAGCCCCGGGTGCAGGCGTTCGTCGAACACCTCGCGAACATCTGCGAAGACCGGGGCGCGCGCGCCACCCTGCGCCGCTCGGCGGCCTTTGCGCCGGGCGAGGACGTGCGCGCCTTTCCCTTTGTCGAGCCCTTCCTGCCCGACGAGGCGCCCGCGAGCGAGCGGCGTGCTTTTTACCTGTGCGCCATGCTCTACGCGATGCACGGCCAGCACCAGCAAGGCCGTTCGCTCGCCAAGGCCTTCGGGGCGCTGTGGAGGAAGAAAGACCAGCGCCCCAGCCTCGAAAAGCGCTTCATCGCGCTCCTCGAAGCCGATGCCGACGGCCTGTCCGAACATTTGCGCCAGATCGTCATGCTGCTGAAGGAGGAGGCGTTCGACCATGCGGCTTTGCTCACCGACTTACGCGAACTCATGAAGCCTTACACCACCGAGCGGCAAAACCGTATCCGTGCCCGCTGGGCCAAGGACTTTTACCGCAGCGAAACCCGCGCGACCGACGCCTCCACCGCAGCCGACACGTCCGAACCCGCCGCAACGCCTCTACCTTGATCCCGACGACTTTCAGGAGAATGCCATGCCCCCTTTCATCGAAATCCACATCATCCAGAACATCGCCCCCAGCAACCTCAACCGCGACGACACAGGCGCGCCCAAAGACGCCATCTTCGGCGGCTTCCGGCGCGCGCGCCTGAGTTCGCAGGCGCAGAAGCGGCCGGTACGCCGGTTTTTCCGGGAAAGCCGTTTGATCGCGCCGCAGCATCTGGGCTTGCGTACCAAGAAAGTGATGGCGCGCTTGTCCGAAATGCTGCTCACCCGGGGACGTGAGGCGCCCGACAATGCCATTCGTCAGGCGCTCGCCGCCATCCACATGAAGCTCGACGACAAGGGCGAGGCGCAATACCTGCTGTTCCTCGCCGAAGATGAACTGGCGCGTTTCGCCGACCTTATCGACCGCCATTGGGATGCGCTCAACATCGAGGCGGATGGCAAAAAATCCAAGAAAGACGCCAAATCGACGCTGCCCAAGGAGGTGATCGCCGAGGCGAGCCGGATTCTCGACGGCGGGCGGGCTGCCGACATCGCCCTTTTCGGACGCATGCTCGCCGATCTGCCGGGCGCCAACCAGGATGCCGCCTGCCAAGTGGCTCATTCGATTTCGACGCACGCGGTCGAGCGCCAGTTCGACTACTTCACCGCGGTGGACGATCTTGCCACGCCCGAGGAAAGCGGTGCGGCGATGATCGACAACGTCGAATTCAACTCCGCCACTCATTACCGCTACGCCGCGCTCGACCCGCTGAAACTCCTCGCCAACCTGCAAGGCGACGAGGAACTCGCACTGGCGAGCGTGCGCGCTTTCATCGAGGCGTTTGCGTGCACGCTGCCTTCCGGCAAGCAAAACAGCTTTGCCGCGCACAATCCGCCTGCTTTCGTCGGCGTGGTGCTGCGCCAAAAGATGCCGATCAACCTCGCTAACGCCTTCGAGCAACCCGTTTTCCCGCAGCGCGACCGGGCGCTCTCCGCGCTCTCGGTCGAGCGGCTCGCGCATCAGGAAAAAACCCTGGCCCAAGCCTATGGCGAAGAAGGACCGTGGGCCGTGCTCGATCTCACCGGTGCCTGGGATGCGGGCGGAACCGCCGTGGTCAAGCTCGCCGACCTGGCCGAATGGGCGGCACGGCAGGCGGCGGAACGCTACGCGGCGCGAGGCTGAAAGCCATGCCGACGCTGCTTTTGCGCCTCGCCGGCCCCCTGCAATCCTGGGGTACGACGAGCCGATACGACGAGCGTGATTCCCAGCTCGAACCGAGCAAATCCGGCGTGCTGGGGCTGCTCTGCGCTGCGCTGGGCCGCGACCGGCATCTGCCGGTGGATGACCTCGCGCGGCTACGCATGGGCGTGCGGGTGGATCGGGAAGGCGTGCGGGTGCGCGATTTTCAGACCGTACAGGGCGTGCTCAAGCGCGATGGCAAGGCGGATGCCGATTCGACCATCATCAGCCCGCGCTATTACCTGTCCGACGCCGTCTTCCTCGTCGGGCTGGAAGGCGACGAGGTGGATTTTCTCCGCTCGCTCCAGGCGGCGCTCCATCGTCCGGTCTGGCCGATCTTTCTCGGCCGCAGGAGTTGCCCGCCCGGATTGCCCGTGGCCCTGCCCGACGGCGTGTGTGACACCTCGCTCGAAGAGACTCTGCGCCGCCATCCTTTGCTCGTGGGCGGCGAGGAGGGCGCACGGCCTTTGCGCGTCGTCCTCGAAAACCCCGATGACGGCGAAGGCGCGCTACGCCTCGACCAACCCATCGCGCCTTTTGCCGAGCGGCGTTTTGGCGCGCGTTTCGTGCGCTCGGAGGTCTGGACATGCCCCTTATCCTGAGCCGGCTGGTGCTCGATCCGCGCGACCATGCCGCGCGCCGTGACGTGGCAAACCCCTATGCGATGCACCAGACGCTCGCGCGCGTCTTTGCCGAGCACCCGGATGCTCCGCCAGCGCGCTTTCTCTGGCGCCTGGAGCCGGGCGGGCCGTTCGATCGGCCCACCGTCCTGATCCAGAGCGATCGAGCCGGGAACTGGGAGCGCTTGCCACCACGCTATGGGCATGCCCAAAGCAAGCCCTACGACCCCGCGCGCCTGCTGCAAACGGGGCGCGAACTGCGTTTTCGGCTGTATGCCAACCCGACCCGGGCGCGGAAAGTCGACGGGACGCCCGCGCGTCGCGGGCAGCGCGTGGGGATCCACGATGACCTCGAGGCGCTGGCATGGCTCGATGGCCAAGGCCGAACACGCGGAGGTTTCACGCTGTGTCGCCTCGAGCGTGCCGCGGTGCGAGCCGGCGAGGCGTTTTGGTCGGACCCCGGCGCGAGCGGCGAAACGGAGGTGCCGACCCTGTTCGACGTCCAGGTACGTCGCTCGCGTTGGCGTTTTCGCAAACCGGGCACCGACGCCGCGGCTTGGCTCACGTTCGACGTCGCCTACTACGACGGACGCATGGAAGTGACCGATCCCGGGCGTCTTCTGCAGATCATCGAACAGGGGCTTGGGCGCGGCAAGGCGTTTGGCCTGGGGCTGCTATCGGTGGCGCCGTGAGGTCATCGTCATGAACGAACCGCTGCCGCCACCGCGCCCGATACCGATCAAGGAGCGCCTCTCGGTGCTCTACGTCGAGAAAGGGCAGCTCGACGTGCTCGACGGCGCTTTCGTCGTCGTGGATGTCAACGGGGTGCGCACCCATATCCCCGTGGGCGGCGTGGCCTGCCTGATGCTGGAGCCCGGCACGCGCGTCTCGCATGCCGCCTGCGCGCTCGCGGCGAGGGTGGGTACCTTGCTCGTTTGGGTGGGTGAGGCCGGTGTTCGCCTCTATTCCGCCGGGCAACCGGGCGGTGCCCGTTCCGACCGGCTGCTGTATCAGGCAAAGCTCGCCCTGGACGATGAGCTGCGCCTCAAAGTCGTGCGCCGCATGTTCGCCATTCGCTTCGGTCAAGAGCCGCCGCAGCGACGCTCCGTCGAGCAACTTCGCGGCATCGAGGGGGCGCGCGTGCGCGAAATGTACAAGCGGCTGGCCGAACGCTACAAAGTGCGCTGGGTGCATCGTGACTACGATCCTGAATCCTGGGAGGCCTCCGACCGACCCAATCGCTGCCTGTCGGCTGCCACCGCAGCGCTCTACGGCGTCACCGAAGCGGCGGTGCTTGCCGCAGGCTATGCACCTGCGATCGGTTTCATCCACACTGGAAAGCCGTTATCCTTCGTCTACGATATCGCGGACCTTTTCAAATTCGATACCGTCGTGCCGGTCGCTTTCGAAGTGGCCGCCTCGGCGAAGGCGAACGCCGAGCGGGAGGTGCGCCTGCGCTGCCGCGACGTATTCCGCCGGACGCGGCTTCTCGAAAAGATCATCCCGACCATCGAGGATGTGCTTGCCGCCGGCGGCATCGCGCCTCCTGAGCCGGCGCCTGACCAAGTGCTGCCGGCCATTGCCGACAAGGAGCCTTTGGGCGATGTTGGTCATCGTGGTTGAGAACGTCCCGCCCCGGCTACGGGGTAGATTGGCCGTCTGGCTGTTGGAAGTGCGTGCTGGCGTCTACGTCGGCAATTACTCGCGCAGGGTACGCGAGGAGATCTGGCGCCACGTCGAAGCCGGCGTCGGCGAGGGCAACGCCGTGATGGTCTGGCGCACGAACAACGAGGCAGGCTTTGAATTCGTGACGATAGGGGCCAACCGGCGCGTGCCCGTCGAACTGGACGGCGTCCAGCTCGTGTCGTTCCTACCGCCAGAGCCGGTGTCGCCAAACGGTGGGTCGGCGGTAGGTTAGCGGGCAGTGTGCAACTTATTTAAAAACATGGGAAAATTTCAAGTGTGTTCCCCGCGTGCGCGGGGATGAACCGTCGTCTCCACCGGCGGCGAGGCCGACGTGATCGTGTTCCCCGCGTGCGCGGGGATGAACCGGCGCTGCGTGTTTGCGTAGAACTGACGACGGGGTGTTCCCCGCGTGCGCGGGGATGAACCGCGCGCCTGCGCCAGCTCTCGGCGGCCATCGAGGTGTTCCCCGCGTGCGCGGGGATGAACCGCCAAGAAAATGGCACACAGGCCGTTTTAAGGCGTGTTCCCCGCGTGCGCGGGGATGAACCGGATGGGGGGGAATGCAGGGCTGTTCCGCTGAAGTGTGTTCCCCGCGTGCGCGGGGATGAACCGGCGCCCCGCTCATCGCCGAGAGCTCGGCGGAAGTGTTCCCCGCGTGCGCGGGGATGAACCGGCCAACCAGGTCAACGCGGCCATCACCCTGCTGTGTTCCCCGCGTGCGCGGGGATGAACCGGCCAACCAGGTCAACGCGGCCATCACCCTGCTGTGTTCCCCGCGTGCGCGGGGATGAACCAAGTTAGCCAGCCGGCCGGTGCCCACCGCTGATGTGTTCCCCGCGTGCGCGGGGATGAACCGCCCTTGCTTTGGACCATGACCAGACCTTGCAGGTGTTCCCCGCGTGCGCGGGGATGAACCGGACGGCGCGCCCATGCAGATCGTGCAGCGCAAGGTGTTCCCCGCGTGCGCGGGGATGAACCGCGGATCACCCTCGCGCGCGACGCGCTGCTGCAGTGTTCCCCGCGTGCGCGGGGATGAACCGCAGGCCCGCGGATTCCTGGTGCCGTTTGAGGTGTGTTCCCCGCGTGCGCGGGGATGAACCGTTACGTGGTGGCCGCGCACGAGCCCGACGGCAGTGTTCCCCGCGTGCGCGGGGATGAACCGTTCATGGGTGGTAGCGAAGAAGCAAGCGCCTTTGTGTTCCCCGCGTGCGCGGGGATGAACCGCGCGCCAGCCCAATAAACCCTTGGACGCGCAAGTGTTCCCCGCGTGCGCGGGGATGAACCGAGATGGACGTAAAAATCATCGTAGGTGCAGAGGTGTTCCCCGCGTGCGCGGGGATGAACCGCGCAACCCCGTCATCGACCATTTGATCAAGCAGGTGTTCCCCGCGTGCGCGGGGATGAACCACCTACACCACTCAGCACATCTGCCGCGCGCTGGTGTTCCCCGCGTGCGCGGGGATGAACCACGTCCGCACCAGCCTTGATCGCCTCCTCAAGCGTGTTCCCCGCGTGCGCGGGGATGAACCTGCAGCAAGCGAACGCATTGCTGCGCGAAAAGCGTGTTCCCCGCGTGCGCGGGGATGAACCGCTCGGCGACGGTAGTGCTGCGGCAACGAATATGTGTTCCCCGCGTGCGCGGGGATGAACCGAACGATTCCGCCACGGGTTGCGGTGTTGAAAAGTGTTCCCCGCGTGCGCGGGGATGAACCGGGGGATCGGGCCTGGGCGATGGAGTGGATCGAGTGTTCCCCGCGTGCGCGGGGATGAACCGATCATGGCATTGCTCACCGATGGAGAAGATCGCGTGTTCCCGCGTGTGTGGAAATCGACCCGCACAGACGGTCCACGAGGCGACGTTGTCATCGATTGTGTTCCCCGCGTGCGCCTACAGCCACTCGCGTGCTCCATCCGGCCGGAAACCCCCGAGAAACGCCAGATTCACCCCTTCAACCACCACCCCGCCGCGAACGCCGCCACCCCTAGCAGTACCCATAGCAGCCGCTCGTGGCGGCGTCCGGCGGCTTCGCGTCTGGCGCTTCGCTGGCGCAGTTTTTCCCGCTCGCGCTCGGCGAGCCGCTCGCTGAGGTCGCGGTGGACGAGGCGCGGCAGCTGCGGCAGGATCTTCGCCCATTGCGGCGCTTCTTCTTCGAGCTGGCGGCGTAGGGCGCGCCAGCCGACCTGCTCGCTCATCCAGCGTTCGAGGAAGGGTTTGGCGGTTTGCCACAGGTCGAGCTCGGGGTCGAGCTGGCGGCCCAGTCCTTCGATGTTCAGCAGCGTCTTTTGCAGCAGCACGAGCTGGGGTTGCTTCCATCCGGCACTAGCGTGGTGCATTCCTCCCCATTTATGCGCACGCGACGCGTGCCACGGCTGCGCTGCAAAATCGCCCCGCCGCGCCCAACCAACTGAACTGAAAAGACAAACGCCGAAAACGCAGAAATGGCGCGCAACTTGCTATAGCACAGGTGAACCGGATGGGTCGCCTCCGGCACTCATGACGCTTAGCACAATCAGGAGTAACTTCGAGGAGATCATGCCATGCCCACACTGCGCTCGCTGAACAAGACCCTCCTCGCCGCCGGCCTCGCCGTCGCGACCTTGCTTTCACCGCTGGCAACCCTGGCCGCCGAGAAACTGAAGATCGGCACCGTTGTCTGGGCGGGCTACGGCCCCTTCTACGTCGCCGACAAGCTCGACCTGTTCAAGCCCTACGGCCTGGACGTGGACCTGCAGTTCTTCAATGACCCGTCGCTGATTTCCTCCGCCATAAGTAGCCGTGCGCTGGATGGCGGCACGCTCACCTACGACCAGGTGATCGTCTCGGTGGCCAAGGGACTCAAGCATCGCGTGGTAATGCCCATCGACTTCTCCAACGGCGGCGATGCCATCGTCGCCGATGCCTCGATCCGGTCCATCGCTGACTTCAAGGGCAAGAAGGTCGGCTTCAACCCGCTGTCGCCGTCGCACTTCCTGCTGGCCTACGCGCTGCAGCAGAACGGCATGAGCGAAAAGGATATCAATGCCGTAAGCATGACTCCAGAGGGCATTCCCGGCGCCATGGCCTCGGGCAACCTGCCGATTGGCGTGACCTACGAGCCCAATGTCTCGAAGATTCTCTCCATGGGCGGTGGAGACAAGTTCAAGGTGGTCTATTCGTCCAAGGACGCGCCGGGGCTGATCACCGACGTGCTGGTCTTCGACGAGGCGGTGATTGCCAAGAAGCCCGCCGTCATCAAGGCGATGATCCAGGGGTACCTGGACGGCCTGGCCTATATGCAGACGCACCCCGATGAGTCGGCGAAGATCATCGGCGAAGTGCTCGGGGTCAGCGCCCAAGAGGCCATCAAGCAGATGGCCGGCGCTTACAACATCCCGCTTGCCGAGATGGGCAAGATTTTCACGCCAGGCGAGGACACCCATTCGTTCCATGGCAGCGGCGCAATCATCGCCAAGCTACTCAAGGACAACGGGCAGATTCCGACCATCCCTGATTTCAGCAAGACCTACGACGCCCAGTTCATCAAAGCGCTCGCCCGCTAAGCCGATGCCCGGCGGGCAGTTGCCTGCCTGTGCTGGAGAAGACCATGATTACCAAACCTCTATACCGTTATGCCGATGGCCGCCTGCCCAACACCCTGGCCATGCTCTATACCGCACTCGCCTATAGTGGTGGGCTGGCCCTGCTGTTCGCCCCGAATGGCTGGCTGAACGCACTGGGCACGCTACTGCTGGCCCACGGCATGATTATTGCCGCCTACCTGATTCACGAATTCGCTCATGGCACGATCTTCAGTGTGCCCAAGCATAACGAATGGGCTGGCAACGTCTGCAGCTGGCTGTGCGGCAGTTGCTACGCCGAATTTCAGGACCTGCGCAAGAAACACATGCGCCATCACGTCGACCGCGCTGACGTGATCACCTTTGACAGCAAGGCCTTTCTCAAGGCGCGCCCCGTTTGGTTTCAGAAACTGGTGCTGGCGCTGGAATGGGCCTATGTGCCAGCGGTGGAGCTGATCATGCATTTCTACGTGGTTGTGCTGCCCTTCATCACCGACAACGACAAGCACCGCGCCCGCCGTGGCAAGGTTGCGAGTGTGCTGGTCGTCCGTACACTGCTCTTCGCCGGGCTCGCCTCGCTCTCGCTAAAGGCCGTGCTGCTCTACGCCGTGGCCTGGATGATCATGCTCAGCGTGCTGCGCTTCGTCGATGCTTACCAGCACACCTACGAGGCATTCGCCATGCTGGAAGATGGCGGCAAGCTGCCGGAGGACAAGCGTCGCGACCGCAGCTACGAGCAGCAGAACACCTACAGCAATGTAGTCTCCGAACGCTGGCCGGCGTTGAATCTGTTGCTGCTCAACTTCTCCTTCCACAACGCCCACCATGAGAAACCGGGGGCGCCCTGGTATCGCCTGCCCAAGCTGCACGCGGAGCTGTACGGTAGCACCTACAACCAAGTGATTCCGATGCGCAAGCTGCTCGGTAGCTTCCACCGCTACCGCGTACGCCGTGTGCTGGACGATGACTACGGCGTGGTCAGCGAGGGGCCACACAAGGCCGACAATTTCTACGGCGCCGTGGGCGTCTCCTTTCTGACGGCGGTGTGACATGCATAAGGAACTGGATTACCGCGGCCGCTGCGTGGTCATCACTGGCGCTGGCGGTGGCATCGGTCGTGGCCTGGCACAAAGCTTCGCCGCTGCCGGCGCCACGCTGGAATTGCTCGACCGCGACGCCGACGCCCTCGCTCGGCTTGCCGACGAGTTCGCTGGCGAGACGCCGTTGCATTGCACCGCACTGGACCTCAGCGACTGGCAGGCAGTGAAGCAGTATGCCGAAGACCTCACCTGTCGCGGCCTCAATGCCGATGTGCTAGTGAACAATGCCGGTGTCGAGTACGCCACGCCGCTGGCCGATTGGAGTTACGAAGCCGACCAACGCTGGTCAGCGCTGCTGGAGAACAACGTCAGCTCCATGCAGCGCCTGACCCGCGCCCTGCTGCCGCGTCTGCGTGCCGGTGCGAGTGTGATCAATCAGGCCTCGATCTGGGGACTGAAAGGCGTGCCGGGTTTTTCCGCCTATGTCGCCAGCAAGCATGCGGTGATCGGTCTGACCCGTTCGCTGGCCTGGGAATTGGGCCCGCGACGTATTCGGGTGAACGCGGTGTGTCCAGGCTGGGTCGGCACCGATGCGGCCATGCGCTCGCTGCAGGTGATGGCCGACGTCAACGGTCGCAGCGACAGCGCCGAGCTGGCGGCGATCCTTGCTAACCAGGCCATTCCGGAGCTGCTAATGCCAGCCGATCTGGGCGGCATCTTCCTGTTTCTAGGCTCGCCACTGGCGGCTGCCCTGACGGGTCAGGCGCTATCGGTCAGCTACGGCGAGGTGATGCACTGATGGCTACCAAATGCTTCACAGGCGAGACCGCCCTGGTCACCGGCGCGACGACCGGTATCGGCCGCGCCACCGCACTTGCGCTGGCTGCCAGAGGCGTGCGGGTCTGGATCAACCATCGTGACCAACACGACCTAGCGCAACGATTGATCGAGCAGATCACCGCCAATGGCGGCAACGCCTGGGCCATCGAGGCCGATGTCAGCGATCCGGCCGCGGTCGCGGCGATGTTTGAGACCATCGAGGAACAGGGACCGCTGGACCTGCTGGTCAACAACGCCGGGGTGATCCTAGAAAAGCCCTTTCTCGAGACCAGCGAGGCGGACTGGGCGCTGGTGCTGGGCGTCGACCTGGCCGGTGTCTACCGCTGCTGTCGCCATGCGCTGGCGCAGATGCAGCCTCGGCGCAACGGCGCCATCGTCAATGTCGCCTCGGACCTCGGCTTTCTCGGCCGCGAGCAGTACGTCGCCTACTGCACGGCCAAGGCCGGCGTGATTGGCCTCACCCGTTCGTTGGCACGGGAGTTTGCCATCGATGGCATACGCATCAATGGCGTCGCACCCGGCCCCATCGCCACGGCGATGGTCAGCCCGGAGCACATGAGCGACGAGTGGATGGCCAAGGAACTTGCGATCCCCATGGCGCGCCTGGGCACGCCGGAGGAAGTCGCGGCGGCCATCGTCTTTCTGCTTTCGCCACAGGCGAGCTACTTCACCGGACAGATGCTCGGGCCCAATGGCGGCTCATGGATGGGCGCATGAACAGCCTGATGCCACAGGGCATGCTGATCGGCGGTGCCATCATGTGGGGCCTGGGCTGGCTGCCGCTGCAGTTCTTCGCTGCCCGCGGTCTGGCCGGCATGCCGCTGGTGCTTCTGACCTATTCGTTGCTCAGCCTGTTGGCGCTGCCGGTGCTATGGCAGCAGCGTCGGCAGTGGGCGAACCAGTATCGCCAGGTGCTTACCATGGGCCTGTGCGGCGGCTGGGCCACCGCGGCGCTGGTCACGGCGCTGGCCGCAGGGAACGTGGTTCGGGTAATGCTGCTGTTCTACCTGGCGCCTGTGTGGGCAATGGTCGGCGGCTGGCTGCTGCTGGGCGAACACCTCAGTGGCACACGGCTGTTCGCGCTGGGGCTGGCGATGCTCGGCATCGGCCTAACCCTCGGCATCACGGGTGAAGTCATGGACGCGCCGGACGCGAACGATTGGCTGGCACTGTCTGCAGGCCTTGCCTTCAGCCTCAACAACCTAGCCACTCGCGCCGCTGACCGGGTTCCGCTGGCGAGCAAGGCGCTGGTCAGTTTCGTCGGCAGCGCGCTGCTCGGTGGGCTGTTCTGCCTGCTTCTGCGCCAGCCGCTGCCGCCGCTGGATCTGACTCTAACCTGGCAGATCGCTCTGTTCGCCTTCGGCTGGCTGGTCAGCATGACGGCCGTGCAGTACGGCCTCACCCATCTGGAAGCCGGCCGCGCCGCGGTGCTGGTGGTGTTCGAGCTGATCACCGCGGTGCTGTCGTCCGCCTGGTTCGGCAGCCACGCCATCGGCCCGAACGAATGGCTCGGTTCGGCGCTAATCACCACCGCCGCGCTGATCGCCGGCTGGCCGGAACGTCCCCCTTCAATCGCGACAAGGAGCACCTAAGCATGACCGTGCATATGGATCAACTGAGCTAGGTCGATTATGAACGCCACATCGGCGATGGCGCCGTGGTCTTTCTGCCCTGTGGCGCCACCGAGCAGCATGGTCCGCACTTGCCGCTGGGCACCGATGCGCTGCTGGCCAGCGCCATCAGCGCCGACGTGGCGGCACGGGTCGGCGGACTGGTCGCGCCGGCGCTGTCCTATGGCTACAAGTCGCAACCCAAATGCGGCGGCGGGCAGCATTTCTGTGGTACCACCAGCCTGGACGGCGCGACCTTGATCGCCCTGGTGCGCGACGCTGTGCGGGAGTTCCACCGCCACGGTGTGCGCCGCCTCGTGCTGGTGCTTGGTCATTACGAGAACCAATGGTTCGTCGCCGAAGGCATCCAGCTTGCGCTGCGCGACCTCGGACCGGCTGCCGGACTGGAGGTGATGCGCCTGGAGCACTGGGATTTCTGCCGCGAGCAGACCCTGGTCGATGTCTTCCCCGACGGCTTTCCCGGTTTTGCCCTGGAGCATGCTGCGGTGATCGAGACCTCGTTGATGCTGCACTTCCACCCGCAACTGGTGGCACTGGAGAAGATTCCGGACGACGCCCCGGCCGATTTCCCGCCCTACGACATGTATCCCACCCGTACCGAGTGGGTGCCGCCTTCCGGCGTGCTGTCCTCGGCCAAGGGCTCTAGTGCGGCGAAAGGCCGGCGGCTCGCCGAAGACATCGTCGACGGCATTGCCACCGCGGTGTGCAAGGAGTTCGCGCTGTGAGTCTGACGACGAACCTGAACCCTGGACGCACGGCGCTGCTGGTGATCGACATGCAGCGCGACTTCTGCGCCCTGGGCGGTTACGCCGACCAGGTCGGCATGGACGTCAGCCGCCTGCGCGCGCCGATCCCGGTGATCCAGACGCTGCTGGATCGCGCCCGTGGTCTCGGCATGCTGGTCGTGCATACCCGTGAAGGGCACCGTGCCGATCTTTCCGACCTGCCCGAACCCAAACGCCGCCGTGCTGAAGCGAGCGGCGCGCCCATCGGCAGCTCCGGCCAACTCGGCCGCTTGCTGGTGCGTGGCGAATTCGGCCATGACCTGATCGACGAACTGCAGCCGTGCACCGGCGAGCCGGTGGTTGATAAACCCGGCTACAGCGCATTTGCACATACCGATCTGGAGCTGATCCTGCGCTGCCGCGGCATCGAGCAACTGATCCTGACCGGCATTACCACCGAGGTTTGTGTTGCCTCGACGCTGCGCCAGGCCATCGACCTTGGCTTCGACTGCCTGACCGTCCGCGACGCCTGTGCCTCGTCCGACCCACAGCTGCACACCGCTGCACTGGCGATGATCGAAGTCGAAGGGGGGCTGTTCGGCGGCGTGACTGACAGCGCCGACCTGCTGCGGCGCCTGGAGCGTGCCGCATGACTGATGTATTGAAGCTTTGGCCGCTGCTGACTGCCACGCATCGCTACGACAAGTCGATTTCCACCCGCAATCGCGGCCAGGGCACGCTGATCGATGCACCGATCCTCGCCTTTCTTATCGAAACCCGACAGGGTCGCGTGCTGTTCGACGTCGGCTGCGACTACGCCAAGCTCAGCGATCCGCAACTGCGTGCGCGCTGGTTCGATCCGGTGGAGTTTCCCATGGGACCGCCAGAGATGACCGAGGAGCAGCGGCTACCCGCCCACCTCGCCCGACACGGGCTTTCACCCGCAGATATCGACCTGGTGTTTCTCAGCCATCTGCATTTCGATCACGCCGGCGGCTTGTGTGAGCTGTGCGGTTGCGAGGTGCATGTGCACGAAGTGGAACTCGCCGCCGCCCGCGCCCAAGCGGACGACGTCTACTTCGCCGATGACTTTGCCGGCGAGCATCACTGGAAGCTGCAGCACGACGAGTACGAGCTGCTGCCCGGACTGCGCGCCATTAATACACCAGGGCACACCGCTGGCCACATGTCGCTGCTGATCGAGCTGCCTCACGGCAAGCCGGTGATCCTCGCTGGGGACGCCGCCGACCTGACCGAGAATCTCGTCGACGAAATCGCACCCGGCCTCTGCTGGCAGGAGCGCGACGACCTGGCGCTAGCCAGCATCCGCAAGCTCAAGGCGACCGCTGTCGAGACCGGCGCCGAACTGTGGCCGAATCACGACATGGCCTTCTGGCGTACCCTCAAACGCTTTCCGGAGTACCACGCATGAAGACCGTTCCTGATGCTTATCTCGGTGTGTGGCGCCGGCGCTTGCTGACCACCACTGCCGGCTTGCGTGACGAAACCAGTGAGGTGTACTGGCTGCAAACCGCCATCCTGCACGCCGACCTGCGCCTGCCGCGGCCGCAAGCGCTGCCGCCAGCAGCTTCGCTGAAAACCTGCAGCTATGCCCAGCAGCTGGCGCTGGCCGAACAGGCGGGCTTCGCCGGCGTCACCGAGGTCAACGGCGATATCTGCCAGTGGCATCGGCTGATCGACTTCCAGCCGCTGGACGGGCCGGCGGACATCGGTCTGATGCGCTTCGAAACCCCGGAGCGCTTGCTGGAAGACGGGCTGGACGGCAGCTACCACGAAATCTGGCAACGCCTGCCCGAATCCGCTGGCGTCAACTGGGGCCTCTGGTTGCGTGCCGCCGAGGAGCCTTCACGCCAGGCCTGCCTGCTGGTAGCTGGCGACTACTTCCTGTTCGCCGCCGATCGTCCGCTGCCCATTTCAGCGGGCGACAAGCACCTGCGCGAACAACTGGGTGCCGTTGATCCTGCCTTGCGGCCGCAACTGCTGGCATTCGAGCTCTCCTTCGGCCGCCATCGCAACGGTGCCACGCCTTGGCAGATCACCCATTCGACACTCCCTGGCCGCGTCGGCGACACCCTGCTGTCGAGCTACTGGAACTTCGCCGACCCCACCAGCCTGCCGACCGCCGACCTCGCCGCGCTTGGTCGTTATCCAGCGGCAGGTGGCTGGCAACGCGTTGAACTCGATGTGCCCACCGTTTCACAGGGGGTTCCTGCATGACAGAGCAGATCAACATCCCCTCCGCTTCCACCTCCGCGCAGCAGCGACACACGGCAACACCCGCTGCACCGGCCGAGCAGGTGGTGCGCAAGAGCAGTTTCTGGCGCATTCGCGGCGAGATATCCCGGCGCAGCGCCTGGCTGCTGACTGTTGCCGGACTGAGCCTGCCCTTCGTCGTCTGGTGGCTGTGGACCGCGCTCGGCTTGGCCGACCCAATGTTCATGCCCAGCCCCGGCGCCGTGCTGGAACGCATCGGCCGCTGGTGGACTAGCGAGGGGCTGGTGACTGACATCGGCATCAGCGTCTGGCGGGTCATGGCGGGCTTCGGCGCCTCGGCGCTGCTCGCCCTGCCGTTGGGGCTGTATATCGGCACCTATCGACCGGTGCAGGCCTTTCTCGAACCGCTCATCGACTTCATTCGCTACATGCCGGCGGTAGCGTTCATTCCGCTGGTGATGCTCTGGGTCGGTATCGATGAGGGTTCGAAGGTGCTGATCATCTTCATCGGCACCTTCTTTCAGATGGTGCTGATGGTTGCCGAAGACGTGCGCCGCGTGCCCATGGCGCAGATCGAGGCGGCACAGACCATGGGCGCCAACCGCGGCGAGATCGTCAAGCTGGTGATCTTGCCGTCGGCGAAACCAGCGCTGCTCGACACCCTGCGCATCACCTGCGGCTGGGCCTGGACCTACCTGGTGGTGGCCGAACTGGTGGCGGCCAATTCCGGCCTTGGCTACGCCATCCTCAAGGCACAGCGCTACATGCACACCGACAAGATCTTCGCCGGTATCCTGCTGATAGGCCTGATCGGTCTGCTAACTGATCAGGCCTTTCGCTGGTTGCACCGTCGCGCCTTTCCCTGGATGAGGAAATGACCATGTCCGATGCGAAGATTCGTATCCGCGGGGTCGGCAAGACTTTCGTCAACGAGCAGCGCGAGGTGCAGGCGCTGCAGTCGATCGATCTGGATATCCAGCCAAACGAGTTTGTTACCTTTGTCGGTGCGTCTGGCTGCGGCAAGTCCACCCTGCTGCGCATCGTCGCCGGGTTGGAAAGCCCGAGCCGCGGCGAGATCCTGCTCGACGGCAAGCCCATCGACGGCCCCGGCGTCGACCGCGCCATGGTTTTCCAACACTACAGCCTGTACCCCTGGCTGACGGTGATGCAGAACATCAAGTTCTGCCGCCAGCTTAAGGTGATCCGCGATACCGTGCGCAACGACAGCGACGTGGAGACCGCCGCCGGCCGCGCCGACGCGCTGCTCAACCTGATGGGCCTGACGCGCTTCGCCGACGCCTACCCCAGCCAGCTATCCGGCGGCATGCAGCAGCGCGTCGCCATCGCCCGCGCGCTGATGCCCAAACCTGCGACGCTGTTGATGGACGAGCCGTTCGGCGCGCTGGACGCGCAGACCCGAGAGGTGATGCACGATCTGATTCGCCATGTGCACCGGCTGGAAAAGAGCACTATCTTGTTCGTTACGCACGACGTCGAGGAAGCCATCTATCTGGGCAGCCGTATCGTGCTGATGGCGCCACGCCCTGGGCGTATCGATTCCATCTACGAGGTGCCGCTGCCGGCCCAGCGGCATCAGGACATGAAGTTGTCGCCGGAATTCACCGAGCTCAAGCGCGAGATCCTCGCCCGCATCCGCGAAACTTCCGGCATGCAGACCGACCTTGAGCAGCTGGCCAAACTCAGTGCCGTGACCGGCTGAAGGCTAATACCCGAAGCTTGGCCATCGCCGTGAACACTTGCTGCATTGCCGCTGCACTGCGACTAGGTCCGCCGGCGCAATGGCCCTAGGCCGACTCGGGCACCTCCACCTCGGTACCCGGAATTAGCGAGGCCTCGTGGCGCGCGTCCTCGACGGCGAGGTACAGGTCAGTGCTGCCGGGCATAAGGATGGTCCGTGCGCGGATACGACCCAGCGCTTCGGCCAGCGAGCCATCACCAAAACTGCGGGCCGGGTCGGCCGATTGCTAGCTGTGCAGCACGCAGAGCAGGTCGTTGGCGTCTTGCTCCAGATAGTCACACTCCCAGTAATCGAGCAGCTCCTCAAGGCTATGGAAACCTGGTTCACGCTATAGCTCGTGTCAATAGAAAGCCTGGGAATAGACTCGGCGACGTCGACCAGCCGGTACCCAGCAGATCGGTCAGCGCCACGCAATAGTCGCCGCTCTCGAGCAGGCCGTCTGCACCAAAAAGGGGCAGGCTGCCCCAATGTGTACCACCGTAGTAGCTCGGAATCAGCACCAGGGTGTCCCGCGTGCGCTTCGGCGTACCCAGCACCTGATAGCAAAAGTGCGCGTAGCGCAGGCGCTCACCGTTTTTCTGGTGCATTTCTCCCAACGCGAAAAAAATTCTTTCCCTTTTTCAATCGTCTGCGTGAATCTGGCATCGACTAAACGGGATGAGGCGCCACCAGCGACGACCCGTTTCTATACACGCTGGCATGTATCTTGCTGCCTGGCATTTGTATTGTTGAAGGAAACGTGCCAGCGGCCCTGGCCGCCACTCATGACGCCAAGGAGCACAAGCAGATGACCAGCTTTCCTCTCTCCTCCGAGCGCGACGACATGGCCAAGCCCTGCTACGACCCACGTCTGCTGATGGACAACCTGCCCATCGTCGACGAGCTGGTCGATGCCATGAACAAGATGGGCTGTGGCGTCTACTCCTTCGACCACGAGGACGCCAACGGCCAGTTCGAAACCGACTTCAAGGACGCCGACGCCCTCAGCATGGCCGGCCGCTTCGTGTTTTTCCGCATGATGGCCAATGAAATCGCGCGCAAGCACGGTGCCTTCGCCACTTTCATGCCCAAGCCCTTGGCCAACCGCACCAACATGCTGCGCATTCCGTTTCAGGGTGCACGCGTGGAATGCCGCGCCGCGGATATCGGCTGCAATCCCTACCTGGGCGCCGCGATGATCCTTGCTGCCGGCCTTGAAGGCATCCGCGACAAGCTCGATCCGGGCCAGCCGCACCGCGAAAACATGTACCACTACAGCGAACAGGAAGTGGCGCAGATGGGGATCGAAACCCTGACGCGCACCCTCAGCGACACCATCGACACCTTCGAGGCCGACCCGCTGTCTCGCCTAGTGTTCGGCGACGCGATGTACCAGGCCTTCGTCGACTTCAAGCGCGACGAATGGAATGCCTACCACACCCACGTTTCCGACTGAGAAATCCAGCGCTATCTGAAATTCTTATGACCAGGGAGTAACACCATGCACGGCACCATCAAAAAACTGCTCTGCGCTGGGGCCATCGCCCTCGCCGTCCTCGCCCCTCTGGCTCATGCCGAGAAGAAAAAGACCTTCAATATCGCCTGGACCATCTACGCCGGATGGATGCCATGGAAGTATGCCGATGAGTCTGGAATCATGAAGAAGTGGGCGGACAAGTATGGTATCAAAGTGAACATCATCCAGATGAACGACTACGTTGAGTCCATCAACCAGTACAGCGCCGGTCAGTTCGACGGCGTGACCGCCACCAACATGGATGCACTGTCGATCCCGGCAGCCGGTGGCGTCGACACCACCGCGCTGATCGTTGGCGACTATTCCAACGGCAACGATGGGTTGGTGATGAAAGGCACCGACGATCTCAAGCAGATCAAGGGCCAGAAGGTGCATCTGGTCGAGCTGTCGGTGTCGCATTACCTCCTGGCCAAGGCGCTAGACAGCGTCGGTCTATCGGAGAAAGACGTCAAGGTGGTGAACACCTCGGATGCTGATATCGTTGCCGCCTTCAGCACCGCCGACGTGCGCAACGTGGTCACCTGGAACCCGTTGCTGCAGGAAGTGGCTTCCGCCCCCGACGCGCATCTGGTGTTCGATTCGACCAGAGTGCCGGGTCATATCATGGACCTGCTTATCGTCAACAGCGCGACGCTGGCCGACAACCCGGCTTTCGGCAAGGCGGTCACCGGCGCTTGGTACGAGGTGATGGCGATCATGGCCAGTGACACGCCCAAGGGCGCCGAACTGCGCGCCCAGCTCGGCGCTGCCTCCGGCACCGACCAGGCCGGCTACGAGGCCCAGTTGAAGGGCATGCACATGTTCTACACCCCGGCAGAGGCGGTAAGCTTCATCTCAAGCCCGCAGGCCTATGAAGCCATGGACAGCGTGCGCAAGTTCTCCTTCAAACACGGCCTCCTGGGCGATGGCGCCGATTCGGTGGATTTCGTCGGTATTGCCATGCCAGCTGGCAAGCTCGGTAACCAGGGCAACCTGAAGCTGCGCTTCGATACCACCTACATGCAAATGGCCGCCGACGGCGCACTGTGAAGGAGAGTTCGCCATGTGTCCGTTCAAATCGGCTCTGCCGGTCATCTCCCCGCTGCATACCGGCGCCTTAGCCACCTCTGGAACATCCAACCGCCTACCGGGTCTTTTCGCGACTATGCAGGGTGCCTGCCCATGCGCCTGATCAATCGCTCGCCCAGCCGCGGTGGCCGGTTGGCATTGGCCATCCTGCCCTTCGCCTTGCTGCTGGCGCTGTACCTGGCTCACTCGGCGCAGCGTCTGGAACTCAATCCCAACGACAAGCTGCTGCCCAGCTTCGGCCAGATGAGTGCGGCCGTCGAACGCCTCGCTTTCACCCCCGACGAGCGCTCCGGCGACTACCTGTTTTGGCTGGACACCGCCTCCAGCCTGAAGCGCCTCGGCACCGGCCTGGCCATCGCCGCCGTTGCCGGGCTCTGCCTGGGCGTTGCTGCCGGCACCCTGCCGCTGTTCGGCGCGCCGCTGTCGCCTTTGATCACCGTGCTCTCGATGGTGCCGCCGCTGGCGATCCTGCCCATCCTGTTTATCGTTTTCGGCCTCGGCGAACTGTCCAAGGTGATGCTGATCGTCATCGGCATCACGCCGATACTGGCCCGCGACCTCGAACAGCGCGCCCGGGAAATCCCCCCCGAGCTGCTGATCAAGGCGCAGACCCTGGGCGCCAACACTTGGACGCTGATTCTGCGTCTGGTGCTACCCCAGCTGATGCCGCGCCTGCTGATCAGCCTGCGCCTGGTGATGGGCTCGGCTTGGTTGTTTCTCATTGCCGCCGAAGCCATCGCCTCCACCGATGGCCTGGGCTACCGCATTTTCCTTGTACGCCGCTACATGGCGATGGACGTGATCTTGCCCTACGTCGCCTGGATCACGCTTCTGGCCTGGGCCATGGACTACTTGCTGTGGCGCCTCACGCGCCTGCTGTTCCCCTGGCATGAAGGAGCCAAGGCATGAATGACAAGAAGGGCAGAACCGGCGCATTCATCCAGGTGAAGAACGTTTGGAAGCAATACGGTGACCAGGTGGTACTGGAACGCCTGAACATGAACATCGCCGAAGGCGAATTCTGCACCCTGGTTGGCGCTTCCGGCTGCGGCAAATCCACCTTCCTGCGCCTGCTGCTCGGCCAGGAAGCGCCAAGCCGCGGCGAAATTTTGCTGGACGGCCAGCCGCTGGCCGACGAGCCGGATGCCAGCCGTGGCGTGGTCTTCCAGCGCTACTCGGTGTTCCCCCACCTGTCGGTGCTGGACAACGTCGCCCTCGGCCTGGAGCTGCCACGCGCCCCATTCCTAGGCCGACTGCTTGGCCGCAGCAAACGCGACGCCCGCGAACAGGCAACGCAGATGTTGCACAAGGTCGGCCTCGACCACGCGCTGGACAAGTATCCGGCGCAGCTATCCGGCGGCATGCAGCAACGCCTGGCGATTGCCCAGGCGCTGATCATGAAGCCCCGCGTACTACTGCTCGACGAACCCTTCGGTGCGCTCGATCCGGGCATCCGTAAGGACATGCACGCACTGCTGCTGGAACTGTGGCGGGAAACCCGGCTGACGGTGTTCATGGTCACTCACGACCTCTCGGAGGGCTTCTCCCTCGGCAGCCGCGTCCTGGTCTTCGACAAGCCGCGCATCGATCCTCACGCACCGGGCGCCTATGGCGCGCGGGTGACCTACGACATTTCGCTGCACGACGGCCACCGCGCCCCCGTCGCGGCCGACAGCCTGCCGGCCGATCTCGCCGGTCGTTTTCAAACTGCCTACCAAGGAGCCTGATATGAGCGCTTCCCTCAGCCTTCGCCCAACCCTCTATGAGGAAACCGTCCCCGGCGGCGGCCATACCTCTTTCGTGCTCAAGCGCGGCCAGCTGCTGCGCATCACCGACATCCAGGGTGGTGCCAACGTCAGCCTGCTGCTGTTCAACGCCCAGGAAAAGAGCGAACGACTGAACCTGCCGGACACCCTCAAGTGCCAGCACACCGCCAAACTCACCGCCGGCCACTGCCTGTACTCGGACATGGGTCGCGTGTTGGCCTGCATCACCGCCGACAGCTGCGGCTGGCATGACAGCTTCGGCGGCGTACTGTCGGCCGACGAGGTGAAGGAGAAGTACGGCGAAGGCCGTTACCAAGAACTGCGCAACGGCTTCTTCCGCAATGGGGTGGACAACCTGCTGGTGGAAATGGGCAAGTGGGACCTGAATCTGCAGGACCTGCTGATGACTCTCAACCTGTTCAGCAAGGTGACCGTGGACGTCGACGGCGGCTTCGCCTTTCAGCCCGGCAACAGCAATGCCGGCGACTATGTCGAGCTGTACGCGCCGATGGACACGCTGGTGGTGCTCACCGCCCTGCAGCATCCAATGGACCCAAACCCGGTCTATGCGCCCAAGCCGGTGCAGCTCACCTGGAAGAAGGTCGAGAGCGACGGCGTCACTGTGCTCTGCCGCACCTCGTGCCCCGAGAACGAGCGCGGCTTCCACAACACCGAACGGCTTTACATCTGAGGGGGGATGCCACCATGACCATCCACGAAAGCAACCTGCGTCCCGAAACCGCCGTCTTCCGCCACGTAATCCCGGCCGGCGAGCCCTATCTGCTCGAGGTCAAGGCCGGCCAGACCCTGCGTCTGCTCGACCTGGAAGGCAACCAGGCGATCGACACCCTGTTCTTCGCCGCGAACAACCCGCGCGAACGCTTTGACCCGCAGCGCACCATGCGCCGGCAGAACAAGGTCTACCTCACCACTGGCACGGTGCTCTATTCCAACCTCGGCAACCCGCTCTTGACCATCGTCGCCGACACCTGCGGCCGCCACGACACCCTGGGCGGCGCCTGCGCGCAGGAAAGCAACGCGGTCCGTTACGCGCTGGACAAGCGCTACATGCATAGCTGCCGCGACAATTTCCTGCGCGCCAGCCTGCACGACGGCCGCTTGAGCAAACGCGACATCGGCGCCAACATCAACTTCTTCATGAACGTGCCGGTCACTCCAGAGGGCGGCCTGACCTTCGAGGACGGCATCTCCGCGCCGGGCAAGTACGTAGAGCTGAAGGCGCACGTGGACGTGATCGTGCTGATCTCCAACTGTCCGCAACTGAACAACCCGTGCAACGGCTGGAACCCCACTCCGGTGGAAGTGCTGATCTGGGACTGATGGTGGATGACGCTGCACGGTCATCCAGCCTGGGCTGTCCTCGGCAGCCGTAGGGCAGGAAACGGAGCATCCTTTCCCCTGAGGGATTTCGACCACGGACGACCGTGGTGCTGACCGAATGACGGCGGGACGACCCGCCACCCTTCGATGAGTCCTCGCATGTTCGCCAAACTGCTGATTGCCAACCGCGGCGCCATCGCCTGCCGCATCCTACGTACCCTGCGCGCCATGAACGTGGCGAGCGTGGCCGTTTACTCCGAGGCCGACGCCGCCAGCCTGCATGTCCAGCAGGCCGACGAAGCCTTTAGTCTCGGCGAAGGTCCCGCCGCCAATACCTACCTGGTAGTGGACAAGATTCTCGACATCGCCCGGCAGAGCGGCGCCCAAGCCATCCACCCGGGCTACGGCTTCCTCTCCGAGAATGCCGCCTTCGCCGAGGCTTGCGAGACCGCCGGCATCGCCTTCGTCGGCCCGACGCCCGAACAGCTGCGGGTGTTCGGCCTCAAGCACACTGCCCGCGCCCTGGCCAAGCGGCACGGCGTGCCGATGCTAGAAGGCACAGAACTACTGGAAAGCCTCGACGCGGCGCTGACCGCCGCAGAACAGGTCGGCTATCCTGTGATGCTGAAGAGCACCGCCGGCGGCGGTGGCATCGGCATGCGCGTATGTCGTTCGGCCGCCGATCTGTCGGACGCCTTCGAGGCGGTCAAGCGTCTGGGGCAGAACAATTTCAGTGACTCGGGCGTGTTCATCGAGAAGTACATCCAGCGCGCCCGCCACTTGGAAGTCCAGGTGTTCGGTGACGGCAAGGGCGAGGTGATCGCCCTTGGCGTGCGCGACTGCTCGGTGCAGCGGCGCAACCAGAAGGTGCTGGAGGAAACCCCGGCGCCGAACCTGCCGGACGGCATGGCCGAGGCGCTGTGCGAGGCGGCGATCACCCTGGCCAAGGCGGTCAGCTATCGCAGCGCCGGCACCGTTGAGTTCGTCTACGACGTCGAAGCCCAGCGCTTCTACTTCCTTGAGGTGAACACCCGTCTGCAGGTGGAGCACGGCGTCACCGAGCAGGTCTGGGGCGTCGATCTGGTGCGCTGGATGATCGAGCTGGCCGCTGGCGACCTGCCGCCGCTGGTCGAACTGATCCGGGGGCTAGAGCCTAGGGGCCATGCCATCCAGGCGCGCTTGTACGCCGAGGACCCGGGCCGCGATTTCCAACCCAGCCCTGGCCAGCTCACCGTCGTCGACTTCCCCGAGGCCGACGGCAAGCACCTGCGCATCGACACCTGGGTGGAAGCCGGCTGCGAGATTCCGCCATATTTCGACCCGATGATCGCCAAGGTCATCACCTGGTCGCCGAGCCGCGAAGAAGCCCGCGTCGCGCTGGATGCCGCCCTCGGCGACACCCTGCTCTACGGCGTGGAAACCAACCGTGATTACCTGCGCCAGATCCTTGCCTTCACCCCCTTCGCCAGCGGCAATCCCTGGACCCGCTGCCTGGATGGCCTCGCCTACCGAGCCGACACCGTCGAGGTACTCTCCGCCGGCACCCAGACCACGGTGCAGGACTACCCCGGTCGCCTGGGCTACTGGGCGGTAGGCGTGCCGCCGTCGGGACCGATGGACGATCGCGCCTTGCGTCTGGGCAACCGCCTGCTCGGCAACCCGGAAGGTGCCGCTGGCCTGGAAATCACCATGAACGGGCCGATCCTGCGCTTCAACGCCGACGCCGTAGTGGCGGTGACCGGCGCCGACATCCCCATTGCCCTGGACGGGGTCACACAGCCGATGAACACCGCGCTGTTCGTCCCGGCCGGCGCCACCCTCAGCCTAGGCACCATCACCGGTGCCGGTGCACGCAGCTATCTCGCCGTGCGCGGCGGCCTGCTGGTGCCGGACTATCTCGGCAGCAAGAGCACCTTCACCCTCGGTCAGTTCGGTGGCCACAGCGGCCGCGCCCTGCGCGCTGGCGACGTGCTGCACCTCGCCCCGCTGGCCGATGTCTCCGCAGGTGCCGCGCTAGACGTCGAACTGTGTGCGCCGCTGCCGGCCGTGCGCACCCTGCGGGTAATCTATGGCCCGCACGGCGCGCCGGAATATTTCACCCCGGCCTACATCGACCGCTTCTTCGCCACCGACTGGGAAGTGCACTTCAACTCCAGCCGCACCGGCGTGCGCTTGATCGGCCCGAAACCCGAGTGGGTGCGCGAGAGCGGCGGAGAAGCCGGCCTGCACCCGTCGAACATCCACGACAACCCATACGCCATTGGCGCGGTGAACTTCACCGGCGACATGCCAGTGATCCTCGGCCCGGACGGCCCGAGCCTCGGCGGCTTCGTCTGCCCGGTGACGGTGATCGAGGCTGACCTCTGGCAGCTCGGCCAGCTCAAGGCCGGCGACAAGGTGCGTTTCGTGCCGGTCGACGTCGACACCGCCCGCGCCCTGGCCAAGGCCCGCCAGGCGGAAATCGCGACTCTGGCCCCGGTCGCCGTCGACTGGTGGCCGATCCCGCTGGAGTCGCCGGTGGTGCTGGACATCGGCAGTCAAGACAAGCGCCTGACCGCGCGCCTCTCCGGCGACACCTACCTACTGCTGGAAATAGGCCAGCCGGAACTCGACTTGGTGCTGCGCTTTCGTGGCCATGCCCTGATGCAGGCGCTGGAAGCGAAGAACCTCGCCGGCGTGATCGACCTCACCCCCGGCATCCGCTCCCTGCAGGTCCACTACCAGCCGGAAACCCTGCCGCTGCAGACGCTGCTCGACATCGTCGCCGGCCTGTGGGACTCGGTGTGCTCGGCGCAAGACCTGAAGGTGCCGTCGCGCATCGTCCACCTGCCGCTGTCCTGGGACGATCCGGCGTGCCAACTGGCAATCGAGAAGTACATGACCACGGTGCGCAAGGACGCCCCCTGGTGCCCAAGCAATCTGGAGTTCATTCGCCGCATCAACGGCCTGCCGAACCTCGAGGCCGTGTACCGCACCGTCTTCGAGGCTAGCTACCTGGTGATGGGCTTGGGCGACGTCTACCTCGGCGCACCGGTGGCCACCCCGCTGGACCCGCGCCACCGGCTGGTGACCACCAAGTACAACCCGGCGCGCACCTGGACCGCAGAAAACTCCGTAGGCATCGGCGGTGCCTACATGTGCATCTACGGCATGGAAGGCCCAGGCGGCTACCAGTTGGTCGGTCGCACCCTGCAGATGTGGAACCGCTACCGCGAGGTGAAAGCCTTCGGTGGCCAACCATGGCTCTTGCGCTTTTTCGACCAGATCCACTTCTACCCGGTCTCGGCGGACGAACTGCTGAAGATCCGTCGCGACTTCCCGCTGGGCCGCTATCCGTTGAAGATCGAAGAGACCGAGCTGCGGCTGTCCGACTACCAGGCGTTTCTCGACCGCGAGGCCGAGGGCATCGATGCCTTCCGCCAGCAGCAGCGCGCCGCCTTCAACGCCGAACGCCAGCGCTGGATCGAATCCGGTCAGGCGCATTTCGAGAGCGAGGAGGTCGCCGCCGACCTCGGCGAGGATGCGCCGCTGAGCGCCGGCGAGCACGGCATCGAGAGCCCCATCGCCGGCAACCTCTGGCAAGTGCAGGTGGAACCGGGCGCGACGGTCGCGGCCGGCGACGTGCTGGTGATCCTCGAGAGCATGAAGATGGAAATTACCCTCACCGCGCCGGTCGGCGGGGTGGTGAAGGAAGTCCTCGTGAAACCCGGCTCCCCCGTGCGCGCCGGCCAGCGCGTGGTGGTGATCGAGGAAGCCTGAACTTCATAGCGTCGGACAACCGGAGGGTGGATCACGCTGCACCGATCCACCAACCGGCCCGCAGGACCGGCCTGAACATCAACTGAGGAAAAGGCTGCGTCGTTTTTCCCCCACGAAGGACACGAACATGAACAACACATTCGACCTGCGTCTCGACACCCTGCGCGCCGCCTACACCGCTGGTGACACCACGCCGCGCCGGCTGTTCGCCGAACTGCACGACAAGGCCGCCGCCCTCAACCCCGAATTCAACTTGTTCATCCGCCTCTTGACACTGCAGGAACTGGAGCCCTACCTCACCGAGCTCGACGGCAAGTCGCCGGCCGAGCTGCCGCTATATGGCATCCCCTTCGCCATCAAGGACAACATCGACCTGGCCGGCATCCCCACCACTGCTGCTTGCCCGGCCTTCGCCTATACGCCGGAAACCAGTGCAACCATCGTCGAGCAGCTGATCGCCCTTGGCGCCGTGCCTCTGGGCAAGACCAACCTCGATCAGTTCGCCACCGGCCTCAACGGCACCCGTTCGCCCTACGGCGAATGCCGCAACAGCGTGCATCCGGACTATCCGTCTGGCGGCTCCAGCGCCGGCTCGGCGCTGGCCGTGGCGTTGGGCGTGGCGAGCTTCGCGCTGGGCACCGACACTGCCGGTTCCGGCCGGGTGCCGGCGGCGCTGAACAACCTGGTGGGGCTCAAGCCCAGCAAGGGCCTGATCTCCACCGCCGGTGTGGTTCCGGCATGCCGCACGCTCGATTGCGTTACCTATTTCACTGCTACCGCCGCCGAGGCCAGCCAGTTGCTGGCGCTGACCGCCCGGCTCGACCCGCGTGATGAATACAGCCGCGCCAATCCGGGGTGGAACGACGGCTCGGCCTTCGGCCAGGTGACGAGCTTCCGCTTTGGCGTGCCGAAACAACTAGAATTCCTCGGCTGCCCCGAAAGCCCCGCACTCTTCGCCGCCACCGTCAAACAGCTCAAAGCCGTCGGCGGCGAGCCGGTGGAGATCGACTTCGAGCCCTTCCTCGAGGCCGCCCGCCTGCTCTACGAAGGCCCCTGGGTCGCCGAGCGCTATAGCGTCGTCGGCGATCTGATCGAACAACAGCCCGACGCCGTGCTGCCGGTGATCAAGGCCGTGCTGGAAAAGGCGCCCGGCATCACCGCCGTCCAGCTGTTCCGCGCCCAGTACCACCTGCAGCAGCTCAAGGCCATCTGCGATCGGATCATGGCCGAGGTGGATTGCGTTCTGACCCCGCCCTACCCGCGGCCGGTAACCCTGGACGAGCTGCATGCCGAACCAGTCAAGCGCAACTCGGACCTGGGCTACTACACCAACTTTATGAACATGCTGGACTACGCCGCGGTGGCGGTGCCGGCTGGCTTCATGGGCAACGGCCTGCCCTGGGGCGTGACTCTGTTCGGCCGGGTTTTCACCGATCAGTACCTGCTGAGCCTGGCCGACGCCCTGCAGCGCCGGACCGCGCTGTCGCTGATCGGCGGAAACGCCCTAGACGGCCCGGCGCCGACCACTCCGGCACACAACGACCGCGCCCGGGTGGTGGTCTGCGGCGCACACCTGGACGGCCTGCCGCTGAATTGGCAGCTGAAGCAGCGCGGTGGCCGCCTGCTCGAATCCACCCGCACCTCACCAGACTACAGGCTCTATGCTTTGGCCGGCGGCCCGCCGCTGCGCCCGGGAATGGTGCGAGTCACCGAGGGCGGTGCGGCCATCGAGGTGGAAGTCTGGGAGATTCCGAGTTCGGAGTTAGGTTCTTTCCTCACCAGCATCCCCGCGCCGCTGGGCCTCGGCAAGGTGCAACTGGCCGACGGTCGCTGGGAGACGGGCTTCATCTGCGAACCCTACGGTCTGGAGGGCGCGCAGGACATCAGCGCATTCGGCGGCTGGCGCGCCTACCTGAAGAACCGAGGCTGAAATTATAGGAACCAGTGCTTAATCGCCCGCAAGAACAGGACGTCACCCTGGCCCCTCCGCCAGGAATACCTGAAGGAGCGGACACGCCGATAAACTTCATTGCGATAGTGCTCCCCGCTCAGTTCCATCAGCGTGGCGTGATGCACCAACCGGTCGCGCAAGGCCTACTGGGCCGCCTGGAGTTCTTGAACCAGGCTCGAGGCGCTGGAGTAGTGCACCCGGTAGCCCTGTCGATCAACGCAAGGCCAAGTCTGGCGCGGCTTCACTTTTTTCCGCTTTCCTGAACAGGCAGCGAATTTCACGCTTTGCCCGTCTGCAAAACCGCACATGGATCGCAGGCTTCACCCCCTCAGCCACCACCCCGCCGCGAACGCCGCCGCCCAGAGTAGCACCCACACGAGCCGCTCGCGGCGGCGGCCGGCTGCGTCGCGTTCGGCCTGTCGCCGGCGCAGTTTTTCCCGCTCGCGCTCGGCGAGCCGCTCGCTGAGGTCGCGGTGCATGAGGCGCGGCAGCTGCGGCAGGATCTTCGCCCATTGGGGGGCTTCTTCTTCGAGCTGGCGGCGTAGCGCGCGCCAGCCGACCTGCTCGCTCATCCAGCGCTCAAGAAAAGGCTTGGCGGTCTGCCACAGGTCGAGCTCGGGGTCGAGCTGGCGGCCCAGACCTTCGATGTTCAGCAGCGTCTTTTGCAGCAGCACGAGCTGGGGCTGCACTTCCATTTCGAAACGGCGGGCGGTCTGGAAGAGGCGCAGCAGGGTCTTGCCGAAGGAGATGTCCTTGAGGGGGCGGTCGAAGATGGGTTCGCACACGGCGCGGATCGCGCCCTCGAATTCGTCGACGCGCACGTGCGGCGGCACCCAGCCGGCCTCGAGGTGAGCGATGGCCACGCGCCGGTAGTCGCGCTTGAAGAAGGCGAGGAAGTTCTGCGCGAGGTAGTTCTTGTCTTCGTCGGCGAGGGTGCCGACGATGCCGAAATCGAGCGCGATGTAGCGGCCGTCGTCGGCCACGAGGATGTTGCCGGGGTGCATGTCGGCGTGGAAGAAGCCGTCGCGGAAGACTTGGGTGAAGAAGATCTCCACGCCCATGGCCGAGAGGCGCTTGAGGTCGATCCCCTTGGCGCGCAGCGTCTCGATCTGGGAGATGGGAGTGCCGACCATGCGCTGCATCACCATCACTTCGCGCCCGCAATAGTCCCAATAGACTTCGGGCACGAGCAGCATGTCGCTGCCGGCGAAGTTGCGCCGCAGCTGTGAGCAGTTGGCTGCCTCGCGGATGAGGTCGAGCTCGTCGTGCAGCGATTTGGCGAATTCCGCCACCACTTCGCGCGGCTTGAGCCGCCGGCTCTCGGGCCACAGCGCTTCGAGGAGCCGCGCGGCGGTGTCCATGAGCGCGAGGTCGTGCTCGATCACCGGGGCGATGCCCGGGCGCAGGATCTTGACGGCCACCTGCGTGCCGTCGAAGAGTTCGGCGAAGTGCACCTGCGCCACCGAGGCCGAGGCCACGGGGTCTCGCTCGAAGCGGGCGAACACGGATTCGAGCGGCTTGCCGTAGTGCGCTTCCAGCAGCGCCCGCGCCTGCTCGCTGGGGAAGGGGGGGACGCGATCCTGCAAGAGCGCGAGCTCGTCGGCGATGTCCGGCGGGATGAGGTCGCGCCGGGTGGAGAGCATCTGGCCGAACTTGACGAAGATCGGCCCGAGCGATTCGAGCGCCCGGCGCAGGCGCACGCCGCGGGGCACGGCGCTGCGCCGCCAGAAGAAGATCCGGCGCCACCAGCGCGTCAGGCGCCCCGAGGCGTCGGCCTGGGCGACGATCTCGTCGAGCGAGTAGGCATAGACGATCCAGAAGATGCGGGTCAGTCGCAGCAGGCGCACGGTGGGATTCGACGGGTTGCGGAACGGCCAAGGTTAGCGCAAATCGGCGCGTTTGGGGCGGGCGGGACGGCTATAATTGCAGTTCGACGAATGCAGAACCGAGTCATGATGAGCCAAGATCCCTCCCTGTCCGTGTCCGACCCCAAGGTGCTGCTCGCCGCGCTGTTGCGCCAGGCGCTGATGGCGGTCGTGCCGCAATACGCGCATCTGCCACTCACGCTCGAACGCCCGAAAGCGGCGAGCCACGGCGACTGGGCAAGCAACATTGCCTTGCAGTTCGCCCGCCAGATCAAGCGCAATCCGCGCGAGCTCGCCCAGGAGATCGTTCGTGAGATCACGCCGCACCCTTGGGTAGCCAAGGTGGAGGTGGCCGGTCCCGGCTTCATCAATTTCACGCTCGCGCCGGCGGCGAAGAACGCAGTGGTGCCGCAGGTGCTCGCGCGCGGGGTGCGCTACGGCGCGGGAGAATCCACCGGGCGGCGCATCCTGGTGGAATTCGTCTCGGCCAACCCCACGGGGCCGCTGCACGTCGGCCACGGGCGCGGGGCGGCCTACGGGGCGGCGCTCTCGGACGTGCTCGCCTTTGCTGGCCACACCGTCGAGCGCGAGTACTACGTGAACGACGCCGGCCGGCAGATGGACATCCTCGCGCTCTCCACCTGGCTGCGCTATCTCGAGCGTTTCGGCATCCGCGTCCCCTTCCCGAGCAACGCCTATCAGGGGCGCTACGTCATCGACATGGCAGCCACCATTGCCGAGCGCCATGGCGATCGCTTCGCCAGGGTGCGCGCCGAGGACGTGCTGGCGGGTACGCCGGGAGAACCCGATCCCGAGCGCACCGACCCGCAGGCCGTGGAGCAGCGCGAGCGGCACCTCGATCAGCTCATCGCCAACGCCAAGCGCCTGTTGGGTGAGGATTACGCCTGGATCCACGAGTTCGCGCTCGCCGAACAGTTGGGCGACTGCCGTGACGATCTGGCCGAGTTCGGGGTGCGGTTCGACCGCTGGTTCTCGGAGAAGAGCCTCTACGACACGGGGATGGTCGAGCGCGCGGTGGAGACCCTGAAGCAGCGCGGCTATCTCTACGAGCAGGACGGCGCCTGGTGGTTTCGCTCCACCGACTTCGGCGACGACAAGGATCGCGTGGTGCGCCGTGAAAACGGTAGTTACACCTATTTCGCCTCCGACATCGCGTACCATTGGAACAAGTACGAACGCGGCTACGATCTGATGATCGACATCTGGGGGGCGGATCACCACGGCTACATCCCGCGCGTGCGCGCGGCGATCCAGGCGCTGGGGCTCGATCCGGAGAAGTTCGAGGTGGCGCTGGTGCAGTTCGCCGTGCTCTACCGCAATGGCGAGAAAGTGTCGATGTCGACGCGCGCCGGCGAGTTCGTCACGCTGCGCCAGTTGCGCGCCGAGGTGGGTAACGACGCCTGCCGCTTCTTCTACGTGTTGCGCAAGTGCGACCAGCACCTCGATTTCGACCTCGATCTGGCCAAGAAGCAGTCGAACGAGAACCCGGTCTATTACGTCCAGTATGCGCACGCGCGCATCTGCTCGGTGCTGCGCGAGTGGGGCGGGGCGATGGAGGATCTGCGCGAGGCCGACGCGTCGCTGCTCACGAGCGAGCCGGCGCTCGCGCTGTGCGTGCGCCTTCAGGCCTTCCCCGAAGTGGTGCAGGCGGCGGCCGCCGAGCGCGCGCCGCATCACATCGCGTTCTATCTGAAGGATCTGGCGGCCGACTTCCACGCCTGGTACAACGTCGAGCGCATCCTGGTGGAAGAAGAGCCGCTGCGCCTGGCGCGGTTGGCGCTCGCGGCGGCGGTGAAGACGGTGCTCGCCACGGGATTGGGGCTGCTGGGGGTTTCGGCGCCGGAGTCGATGTGAGGGGAAGATGATGGGGATGCCGCGGTTTCGCCGTAGAGGAGGAAAAGAGGAGGGCGGGACGCTGCTCGGTATCCTCCTCGGTTTGGCGCTGGGCGCGATTCTCGCTTTCGGGATCGCGTGGTGGTTTACCCGCAATGCCCCGTTCCCCGGCCAGACGTCGGCGGAAAAAAACCAGGGAACCCCGGCGGGCACGACGCCGGCCGAGACGAAGTTCGATTTCTACAAAGTCTTGCCCGAAGGGTGGAACGGCAACGACGGGAAAACCCAGAAACCCGCCGAACCGCCGAAGGCGGCCGAAACCAAAACGCCGCCGCAGCCGGCCACCGTGGTGCCGACGCCTCCGGTGACGCCGCAGGTCGCCGCCATCGCGCCTGAGCCGCCGAAAGCCTCCGAGCCGCCGAAACCGCAAGGCACGGAGCGGCTCTACTGGCAGATAGGGGCTTTCGCCACCGAGAAAGAGGCGAGTCGCGTGCGCGCCGAGCTGGCGATGGCTGGTATCACCTCTACGGTGGAACCGGCCAGGATGCCCGATGGTCGTACGCTCTACCGGGTGCGCGCCGGCCCCTACCGCAGTCAGGATGAGGCGCAGGCGGCGCGGGCCCGGCTGTTGGCGGCGGGTTATGCCCCGACGCTGGTCAAATGAGGAGCGACGAGGACGATGAAGAAAGAAAGTATCGACCGTAGGCGGTTTCTGCAGGCTCTGGGCCTGTTCGCCTTGGCCGGGGTCGGCAGCGCCGCCCGGGCCCAGGAGGGCAAGACCTTCGTGGAGCTCTCCCCGGCTCAGCCCACCCTTGCCGGCAAGATCGAGGTGATCGAGTTCTTCCACTACGGCTGCCCGCATTGCCGCCATCTCGACCCCTTGGTGAATGAGTGGAAGAAGACTTTGGGTGGGGACGTGGCGTTTCATCGCTCGCCCGTGATCTGGGGGCAGGGAGCGCTCGCGGGCCTGGCGCGACTGTATTTCTCGCTCGAGGCGACGGGGCAGCTCGAGGCGCTGCATCCGAAGATCTTCGCGGCGGTGCAGGACGAGCGCCGTCTCGTCTATGATCGCGACGGCGCACGCGCCTGGGTGCAGGAAAACGGCGGCGACGGCAAGGCGGTCTATGACGCCTGGACCTCTTTCGGCGTGGAGACGCGCGTGAAGGAGGCCGATGCGCGTGCCCGCGCCTACAAGATCGACGGGGTGCCGACCCTGGCGGTGGGAGGGCGCTATCTCACGTCCGCCTCGCTCACGGGCAGCCACGAGGCGGCGCTCAAGGAAGTCGACCGGCTGATCGCCCAGCTGCGCCGCGGCTGAGGGGCAAGTTTCGCCCTTCGCCGCGCTTTCGTGGGAAAATCGAGTCTTTCCCATGAACGGGGCGGGGCGAATCGTCCCGCCGGCGACGAGGACGTAGACGGATGGACGTATTGGAGGATTTGCGCGCGCGCGGCCTGATCGCGCAGACGACCGATTTCCCGGCGCTGCAGCAGCGCCTGCAGGAAGGGCGGGTCACGCTCTACTGTGGTTTCGACCCCACCGCCGACAGCCTGCATCTGGGCCACCTCGTGCCGGTGCTGGTGCTGCGTCGCTTCCAGCAGGCGGGTCACCGGCCGATCGCGCTGGTGGGCGGGGCGACCGGCATGATCGGCGATCCGAGCTTCAAGGCCAACGAACGCAAGCTCAATTCGCTCGACGTGGTGGCGCAGTGGAGCGAGCGCATCCAGCGCCAGCTCGAACCCTTCCTCTCCTTCGAGGGCGGCAACCCCGCGATCCTGGCGAACAACTACGACTGGTTCGGCCGCATGAACGTGCTCGACTTCCTGCGCGAGGTCGGCAAGCACTTCTCGGTGAACGCCATGATCAAGAAGGAGGCGGTGCAGCAGCGCCTGGCGCGCGACGAAGTGGGCATCTCCTTCACCGAGTTCGCCTACAGCCTCCTGCAGGCCTACGATTTCGTCGAGCTATACCGCCGCCACGGCTGCCTCTTGCAGATCGGCGGCTCGGATCAGTGGGGCAACATCACCGCCGGCATCGACCTGGTGCGGCGTCTGTGCCGCGCCGAAGTCTATGGACTGACGCTGCCGCTGGTGACCAAGGCCGACGGCACGAAGTTCGGCAAGACCGAATCCGGCGCGGTGTGGCTCGACCCGCGCAAGACCTCGCCCTACAAGTTCTATCAGTTCTGGCTCAATACGGCCGACACCGACGTCTACAAGTTCCTGCGCTACTTCACCTTCCTTTCGGTCGAGGCGATCGCGGCGATCGAGGAGGAGGATCGGCAGCGCGAGCGGCCTCAGGCGCAGCGGGTGCTCGCCGAGGAAGTGACGCGGCTGGTGCACGGCAGCGAGGCCCTGCGTGCGGCCGAGCGCATCAGCGCGGCGCTCTTCTCCGGCTCGCTCGAGGCGCTCACGGAAGAAGATTACGCCCAGCTCGCTCTGGACGGCATGCCCAGCGTGGCCTTGTCGCGCGAGCAAAGCGGCCTGGTGGATGCGCTGGTGGCCGCGGGGCTGGCGAAGTCGAAGAGCGAGGCGCGCACCTTCATCAGCAGCGGCGCGGTGGCGGTCAACGGCGCGAAGGTCACGGCGCTGGACGCGGTGATCGGTGACGCCGACCGGCGCTTCGGACGCTACACGGTGCTGCAGCGCGGCAAGAAAAACCACTGCCTGATCGTCTGGGGATGAACCTCGCCACGGTGCTCACGCGCGCGGCCACCGGCGTCGACACGGCGCGGGTGGCGGTGGAGGTGCATCTGGCCAATGGGCTGCCCGCGTTCAACCTGGTGGGTCTGCCCGATGCCGAGGTGCGCGAGGCGCGGGAGCGGGTGCGCGCGGCGATCCTCACCGCCGGGCTGGAGTTTCCGCCGCGGCGCATCACGGTCAATCTCGCCCCGGCCGATCTGCCCAAGAGCGGCGGACGCTTCGACCTGCCCATCGCCGTGGGCCTGCTCGCGGCAAGCGGCCAGGTGCCGCCGTCGGTGCTCGCCGATCACGAATTCCACGGCGAACTGGGGCTGGACGCGAGCGTGCGGCCGGTGCGCGGCGTGCTTGCCGCGGCCCTGGCGGCGCGGCGCGAGGGAAGGCGCGTGGTGGTGCCGCGTGCGAACGCCCATGAGGCGTTGCGCGTGGGGGCGCAGACGGTGGCGGTGGCGTCGCTTGCCGAGCTCGTCGCCTGGCTGCGCGGCGAGCGCGAGCCGGCGCCGCCTGCGCCGATGGAAGAGGCCGCAAGCCCTGTCTGGCCGGACCTTGCCGAAGTCAAGGGGCAGGCAGGGGCGCGACGGGCGCTGGAGATCGCCGCGGCCGGCGGTCATTCCCTGCTCCTCTATGGGCCGCCGGGCACGGGCAAGTCGATGCTGGCGCAGCGCCTGCCGGGGCTCTTGCCGCCGATGACGGAAGAAGAGGCGATCGAAACCGCGGCGGTGTGGTCGAGCGATGGGCGCTTTACGCCGCAGCACTGGCGCGTGCGCCCCTTTCGCGCACCGCACCACAGCGCCTCGCCCGCGGCCATCGTGGGCGGTGTGGGCGGCGGCGGGGCGGTGCGCCCCGGCGAGATCTCGCTCGCGCACGGCGGCGTGCTCTTTCTCGACGAATTGCCGGAATTCGAGCGCCGGGTGCTGGAGGCGTTGCGCGAGCCGCTCGAGACGGGGCGGGTGGCGGTGGCGCGGGTGAAGGAGCGGGTGGAATACCCGGCGCGTTTCCAGCTGGTGGCAGCGATGAACCCTTGCCCCTGCGGCTACCTGGGCGATCCGTCCGGGCGCTGCCGCTGCACGCCGGCGCAGATCGAGCGCTACCACGCCAAGCTCTCCGGGCCCCTGCTCGACCGCATCGACCTGTGGGTGGAAGTGCCGCGCCTGCTGCCGGAGACGCTCGCCGCGGCCGCGCCGGGGGAGTCTTCGGCGCAAGTGCGCGCTCGGGTGCTCGCAGCGCGTGAGCGGCAACTGGCGCGCCAAGGCAAGGAGAATGCGCGCCTCTCCGGCAGCGAACTGGAAACGCACGGCAGGGCGGGCGAGCCGGCGCTGGCCTTGCTCGGGCGGGCGATGGCGCGGCTCGATCTCTCGGCGCGGGCCTACCACCGCATCCTGCGGCTCGCGCGCACCATCGCCGACCTGGCGGGCCATGAGACGATCGAGCCGGCGCACGTGGCCGAGGCCGTGCAGCTGCGCCGGCTGCCGTTCTAAAGGGAAACACCATGACGCGCATCGATCTGCGCCACGTGCGCCGCGAACACGACCGCGATACGCTCGACGAGGATCGCATCCATCCGGATCCCTTGATGCAGTTTCGCGCCTGGCTCGAGGAGGCGATCGACGCCGGCGTGCCGGAGCCGAATGCCATGACCGTGGCCACGGTAGATGAGCGCTGCCGCCCGTCGACGCGCCCCGTGCTCCTCAAGGAGGCCGACGAGCGCGGCCTCGTGTGGTACACGAACTATCTCAGCCGCAAGGGGCGCGAGCTGGAGCACCATCCCTTCGCCGCCCTGCAGTTCTTCTGGCCCGATCTGGAACGGGTGGTGCGCATCGAGGGTCGGGTCGAGAAGGTCTCGCCCGAGGAGTCGGACGCCTACTTCGCCCAGCGCCCTCTGGCGGCTCGCCTCGGCGCCTGGGCGAGCGAGCAGAGCCAGCCGATCGCCTCGCGCACCGAGATCGTGGAGCGCGCCGCCCGCTACGGGCTCAAGTTCGGCCTCAATCCGCCGCGCCCGCCACATTGGGGCGGATTCCGGCTGATTCCGGATTACTGGGAATTCTGGCAGGGCCGTCCCTCGCGCCTGCACGATCGCATCGCCTACCGTCCCGACGGCGCCGGGGGGTGGGTTCGCCAGCGTCTGGCGCCGTAGTTCATTCACGCCACCCTTCAGAGCTCGGAGAGCGGCTGGGGTTTGTGCACCGCGTAGCCCTGCAGATAGTCCACGCCCAGCTCGCGCAGCGTTTCGATGATGGCGTCGTTTTCCACGAATTCGGCGATGGTGGCCATGCGCATGAGCCGCGCCAGGCTCACCATGGTCTGCACGATCACCCGGTCTTCGCGCCGCTCGTGCACGTGGCGCACGAATTGGCCGTCGGCCTTGATATAGTCGGCGGTGAAACGGCGCAGATAGCCGAAGGAAGAGGTGCCCGAGCCGAAATCGTCGAGCGCGATCGCCGCGCCCAGGCCGCGCATCCGCGTGATGAAGGCCACCGCCACTTCGGTCTGCTCGATCACGGTGCTCTCGGTGATCTCGAAGACCAGGCGCTCTGGCGGGATGCCATGTTCGCGGAGCAGGGCTTCGAGATACTCGACCCAGCCTTCGTCCGACAAGGTCTGCCCCGAGACGTTGAGGCTGATGACGTCGGCCGGCCACGGGCGATTCTCGGCGAGCCGCCGCCCCAGGTCTGCCATCACCTTGCGCACCACGATGCGGTCAATGCGCGGCATGAGCTGAAAGCGTTCGGCGGCGGAGAGGAATACGCCCGGCGTGAGCCGTTCCCCTCGCTCGGTGACCAGCCGCATGAGGATCTCGGCGTGCAGCCGGCCTTCGCCCACGGGAACGATGCGCTGCACCCAGGGTTCGAACGCCTCGGTGCGGATGGCGTTGAGGAGCACCGGCAGCAGCTCGATCTCACGGCGGCGCCGCTCCACCCAGGGATGGGTGGGGAGGTAATTGACGACGCGGTTGCCGCCGAGCTGCTTGGCGACGTAGCTGGCGATGTCGGCGGCGATCTTCAGGTCGGCCACGGTGGAGGGGACGCGGTCGGCGCGTACGAGTCCGATGCTCGCGGCCACCGTCAGGTTGAGGCCGTTGTCGGTGATGGGGTGGGCCAGGATCTTGGCGCCGATCTCGCGCGCGAGCGCCTCGTTGGGTGCATCCTCGCTCGTCCCCACCCAGCAGGCGGCGAATTCGTCGGCATCGTGGTGCGCGAGCACGGCCTGTTCGACGCGCGGGGGAATGATCTCTTCCATGAGGCGGGCGACGTCGCGCAGGACACGGTCCCCCGCCTCGTGGCCGCAGCTGTCATTGACGGCGGCGAAGTGGTCGAGATCGATGGCACAGACCCAGACGCGGCCGGCGTCGTACTGTTGCAGGAGTTTGCCGAGCGCTTCGTCGAAGTAGATTCGGCTGTGCAGGCCGGTGAGCGCGTCGTATTCGATGCGGTGGCGCAGCTCGTCGATCCTTGCGGCTACGGCGTCGGCGAGCGCGTTGAGACTCTGCGCGAGCACGCTCACTTCGTCGCTGCCGCTTGCCTCGGCGCGGCGTGAGAGATCGCCCGCGGCGAGCGTGCGACTCAATTCGGCCAGCGCCGCGAGCCGCTGGCCGAGCCGCCGGGCAACCCCGTCGAGCAGCAGCCCACCCAAGGCGAGGGAGAAGAGCAAGAGCAGGGCGGTGCTGAGGAAGAGCCGCTCGCGACCCGTCTCGAGGGGCGCGAGCGAAATGCCCAGCACGAGACTGCCGAACGAGATGGGTTCTCCTCCCAGGGTACTGGCGATGGCGTGGTGCCAGACGCGCACAGGCTGTCCATGCCATTCGAGTTTCGCGCCTGGGGGAGGGAGGGTTTGCGTGGAATCTTGCCAGCCGTAGGTGGCCACTGGTCGGCCGTCTTCGTCGAGGACGACGGCGAAGGCGATGGTCTCGCCGGCGAGGAGCGCTTCGAGCCGATCCTGCAACTGCTCGTAGTCGTGCGTGAGCAACGCCTGACGGGCGAGGGTGTCGAGCTGGCGCGTGTAGTGCTGCGCTTCCCGCTCGGCGGCGCGCGACAGGGCTTCGTCGAGCGCACGCCAATGGGCGTAGGTGAAGCCGGCGACGATGAGGAGCAGTACGGCGCCGGCAGCCAGCAGGATCTGGAGGCGGAAGGGGATGTGGCGGTACCAGTTCATCGTGAAAGCTCCGGCGGGGAGGCATACCGTCGATCTAGGTCCGGCAGGAAGGGGGCCATCTCGGCGAAGTCGGCTTCGGTGACGGGGACGAAGCGGCGGTAACCCGTTTCGGCGAAAAATTGGCGCCCCGCTTCGGTTTCGTGGAAGGCGAGGAGCGCGGCGCGAAAGCGGGCGCGTAGCGCTTCGGGCAGGGCGCGGCGGGCCGCGGCCATGAGGTGCGGCACGTCGGGACCGAAGGCCACGGCCTGCAGCGAAGGGTACTTGGCGCGAAACTGGCCATAGACCGTGTTGGCGACGATGGCGTAATCGACGCTGCCGTTGGCGAGCACCTGCATCGAGGCGCCATGTGAGGCGGTGAGCACGAGGGTGAAGTCGCGCTGCGGCACGAGTCCGAGACGGTCGAGGGTTTCGCGGGCGACGAGCGAGACGATGGAGTCCGGGTCGCCCAGGGCGATGCGCCGCCCGCGCAGCGCCTCGGCTTCGGGCGCGGGCGCGGCGTCGCGCCCCACGAGGAGTGCCGCCAGGCGCACTTCGTACTTGGCTTCGAGCTCCCAGTCGCCGCGGCTGGCGAGCCAGACGGCGACGTGCGGCGGCATGATGGCCAGATCGAATTCACCGGCTAGCAACGCCTTGGTATAGGCATCGTAGGTGGGGCGGGTGGAGAAACGCAGCGGCCGACCCAGCGCTTGGGCGAGGGTATCGAGCAGCCCTTTGTGCAAGGTGAGCAGGACCTCGGCCGTGCGAAAGGGCTGGATGCCGAAGCGCAGGGGTTGCGCTTCCTCGGCGCGCGCGCAGCCCAGCGCGCCCAGCGCCACGGCGGCGAGCAGGCCCAGCGTGCGCCGGCGAAAAGGGTCGATGGGCGGTTCCATGATGCCTCATTGTAGAAGACGCCGGCATGCCGCGCCAGCCGGATTCGATTCAGCAAGGTCCGCGCAAGACGCCCAGATCTTCGAGGAGCCCGTCGCCGACGTCGTAGATCCAGCCGTGCAGCATGGGGCCTTCGCCGCGATCCCAGGCGCGGCGGATGACGGGGTTCTGCGCCAGGCGCTCGATCTGGGTGACGACGTTGAGGCGCACGAGGCGGTTGGTGCGCTCCGGTTCGGGCAAGGCGTCGAGCTCGGCGCGGTGCTGCAGGTAGAGTTCGCGGATGGGATGCACCCAGTGCTGGACGAGCTCGGGGGCGTCGGCGCGGATGGCGGCCTTGACGCCGCCGCAGTCGGAATGCCCGACGATGAGGATGTGGCGCACTTGCAGGCGGGCGACGGCGAATTCGATGGTCGCCGCACAGCTCAGGTCGGCCGCCTGCACCTGGTTGGCGATGTTGCGATGCACGAAGACTTCGCCGGCGGTGAGTCCGATGAGTTCGTTCGCGGGCACGCGGGCGTCCGAGCAGCCGATCCAGAAGAATTCCGGCTGATGGATGTTTTTCAGGCGCTCGAAGAAGAGGGGGTCGCGCGCACGCATGGCCTCGGCCCAGGCGCGGTTGTTGGCGATCAAGGCGTCGATTTCGGCAGGACGGAGCATGGGGGATCCTTTCTTCAAGGCGCGGCGCACAGACAATGGGCATAGAGGCCGCGGCGGTCATCGAAGGCTCGAAGCAGGCGGCGCGGTTCGGCGAGCGACACGCCCGGCGGGAGCAGCCCCAGCGATTGCAGGCGGCTGTCGAACTCGTCGCTGCGCCCTTCGAAGAGCAGTTTCATGAGCACGTCGCGGGCGGAGAGCGGCGGCAGCAGCCAGCGAGCCGGCGCCTGCGGGAGCTTGGCGCGTTCGCGGGCGCGATCGAGGGCTGCATCCAGCCCGCCGAGGGTGTCGACCAGGCCGAGCTTCTGGCCCGTCTCGCCGAGCCAGACGCGTCCCTGGGCGATCGGATCGACCTCGGTTTCCGGGATCTTGCGCCCCTCGGACACGACGGCGAGGAATCGGCGGTAGCCGTGTTCGATCTCGGCTTGCACGGCGCGGGCCACGGGATCGGCGAGCGGCACGCGCGGGTCCAGCCCGTCGGCGAAGGGCCCGGTCTTGACGCCGTCGGTGTGCACGGAGAGTTTGTCGAGCAGCCCCGCCGCTTCGGGGAAGAGGGCGAAGATGCCGATGGAGCCGGTGAGGGTGAAGCGGTCGGCGAAGATTTCGTCGGCGGCCGAGGCGATCCAGTAGCCGCCGGAGGCGGCCGTGCCGCTCATGGAAACGATCACGGGCTTGCCGGCTTCCTTGACGCGCAGCACGGCACGGCGGATGCGCTCGGCGGCGAAGGCGCTGCCGCCGGGGGTATCGAGGCGCAGCACCACGGCCTTGATGGTCTCATCCTCAGCCGCCTCGTCGAGCCGATCGACGATGCTGTCGGCCGCAGCGAGCCCGTCGCGCGGCGGCCCGTCGATCAGGGTGCCCTGAATCGGCAGGATGGCCACCACGGGAGTCGTGGCCGAGGGAAGGGCGGGGGTCGTGGCCCGCAGGTAGTCGTCGAACGCGACGTCTTCGGCTTTGTCGCCCTCGTGCCCATACTGTTCGAGGAGCCCGTCGTGCCAGTCTTCGTAGCCTTGGAGCTGGTCGACGAGGCGCTCGGCCTGGGCCGCCTTGGCCGAGTCGCCTTCGTGTGCGGCGAGCACCTCGTCGTAACGCTCGCTGTAGCGGCGCAGCACGGCAGGCGCGAGCGAGCGATCGCGGGCGAGGTCGTCGAGCAGGCGCTGCCAGATGCCGCCGATCAGGTCTTGGGTGACCTCGCGCTCTTCGGGCGACATGTCGTTGCGCGTGAAGGGTTCGACGAAGGACTTGTGCTTGCCCACGCGGAAGGCGTGCACCCGCACGCCGAGGCGGTCGAACGCGTCGCGGAAATAGTTCTGGGTGACGGCCACGCCCGGCAGCAGCACCATGCCCTCGGGGTCGAGCGTGACTTCTTGCGCCGCAGCAGCGAGGTAGTAGGCTTTCTGCGGCAGAACGTCGCCGTAGGCGTATACCGGCTTACCGGCCTGGCGCAGCCGGGCGATCGCCCCGCGCAGCTCTTCGATTTGGGCAAACGATGCTCCGCCCAGGCGGCTGAGGTCGAGCGCCACCGCGAGCACGCGCTCGTCGCGGCGGGCGCGATCGAGCGCATCCAGCACGTCGCGCAGCACAAGGGGAGCCGGGCCCGGTTCGAGCGAGCGCAGTGAACGCAGCCCGTCGGGCAGCGGCGGCTGCTCTACGAGGTCGCCGTCGAGCGCGAGCGTGAGTACGAAGCGCGGCGGCAGCTTGAGGACCGGTTCCCATTGGCTGATCAGCAGTGCCGCGACGAAGACGAGCACCGCGAGGCCGATGGCGATCCGGCCAAGGAATTCGACGAGGCGCAGCGGCAGCAGGATCAGCCAGCGCAGCGCCCGCCACAGGGCGCGAAAGGGGCGAAAACTCATGGTTGGACTCCTCCCTGCGGACGGGGGGATGGGCAATGGAAGTTCGGACACCGCGTCACGCGCACGGATCGCTGCCTGGTGTCGTGCCGGGAGGTTCGCTCATTCATGGGCGGGTGCTTGCATGGGCGGCGCTTCGGCGCGGCGGCGATAGACGAAATCCCACACGCCATGCCCCAGGGCGCGGCCGCGGCGCTCGAACTTGGTCTCGGGGCGCCAGGAAGGCCGCTCGGTGGGATCGGGGTGGATCGATTCCAGGCGCGGTTCGGCCGAGAGCACCTCTTCCATCCATTGGGCGTATTCTTCCCAGTCGGTGGCGCAGTGCAGGTAGCCGCCGGGAGCGAGCCGCTCGGCGGCTAGCGCAACGAAGCCGGGCTGGACGATGCGGCGCTTGTGATGGCGCTTTTTCGGCCAGGGATCGGGGAAGAAGAGGTGGATGCCGGCGAGCGTTCCCGGGGCGATCATGTGTTCGAGCACTTCGAGCGCGTCGTGCTGGATGACGCGCAGGTTGGTGAGCCCCTGGGTCTCGATGAGGTTCAGGAGATTGCCCACGCCGGGACCGTGCACCTCCACGGCGAGGAAATCGCTGCCGGGGTTGGCGGCGGCGATCTTCGCCGTGGTCTCGCCCATGCCCGCGCCGATCTCGAGCACGAGCGGGGCGCTGCGGCCGAAGATGCTGGGCGCATCGAGGGGCTCGGGGCGATAAGGAAGGCCCCAACGCGGCAGCAGGGTGTCGAGGGCGCGGCGCTGCGCCTCGGTAAGCCGCCCCTGGCGCAGCACGAAGGTGCGGATGCTGCGGGTGGAGAGATGCCCGCGCTCTGCGTCGAGTGCCTGCGTCATGGCGTGGGCCTGCCGATGACGCCGGTGAGCGGCGAGCTGGGGTCGGCGGCGTAGAACTTGCGCGGCATGCGCCCGGCGCGGTAGGCTTCGCGCCCCGCTTCCACCGCCAGACGCATGGCGCGCGCCATGCGCACCGGGTCGCCGGCGTGCGCGATGGCGGTGTTGGTGAGCACGCCGTCGCAGCCGAGTTCCATGGCAATGGCCGCGTCGGAAGCCGTGCCTACGCCCGCGTCGACGATCACCGGCACGCGGATGCGCTCGAGGATGAGGCGCAGGTTCCAGGGATTGAGGATGCCCATGCCCGAACCGATGAGGGAGGCGAGCGGCATGATGGCCACGCAGCCCATCTCTTCGAGCAGCTTCGCCTGGATGGGATCGTCGGAGCAGTAGACCATCACTTGGAACCCTTCGGCCACCAGCCGCTCGGCGGCTTTGAGCGTTTCGGGCATGTTGGGATAGAGCGTTTCGGCATCGCCCAGCACTTCGAGCTTGACCAGGGTGTGCCCGTCGAGGAGCTCGCGCGCGAGCCGTAGCGTGCGCACGGCCTCTTCGGCCGTGTAGCAACCGGCGGTGTTGGGCAGAAGAGTGAAGCGCTCGGGCGGAAGGTAGTCGAGGAGATTGGGCTCGTCCGGGTTCTGGCCGAGATTGACGCGGCGGATCGCCACGGTGACGATCTCGGCGCCGGAGGCTTCGATCGCCTCGCGCGTCTGGGTGAAGTCGCGGTATTTGCCGGTGCCCACCAGCAGGCGGGAGCGGAAGCGGCGGGCGCCGAGCGTGAGGAAGTCGGTATCTTCGGGTTCGGTCATGATGGGATCGGGAAGGAAGGGTTTAGCCGCCGCCCACGGCGACCACGATTTCGAGCACGTCGCCTTCGGCGAGGGTGGTTTGGGCGTGGAGGCTGCGGGGGACGATCTCGCCGTTGCGCTCGACGGCGACGCGCTTGCCCGCCCAGCCGCGGGCGGCGAGCAGCTCGGCGATCGTCGTACCGGCGGACAGGGTGAGGCGCTCGCCGTTGACGCGGCAGGTGAGGGTTTGGGGGATTTCGTCAGGCATGGTGAAAAGTTTAGCACGGTCGACTGGAGACTTTTTGCAGGATTGCTTTTTGTTGGATATTTTGCTATTTTTTCTGACACGAAGGGATTCCTTGCCATGAACACCGCACAAGCCATCCGCGAGCGTATCGCTGCCCAGCCTGCAGAAGAACCATTCACCCCCGCCCTGTTCGCGGGCTTGGGGTCGCGCGCGGCCATCGACCAGACGCTGATGCGCTTGACCCGGCAAGGGGTGATCGAGCGCATCGGTCGTGGGCTCTACATCGTTCCCAAGGTAAGCCGGTTCGGACTCAAGAGCATGCCCTCGCCCGAAGCGGTGGCCAGGGTGGTAGCCGAGGGCGCCCCCATCGAAGTCCATGGGGCCGAAGCGGCCCGGCGTTTTGGGCTCAGCACGCAGGTTCCAGCTCAACCCGTTTTCTACACGACAGGCTCTTCGCGCACCGTGCGCTTGGGCAATCTGCGCGTGCGGTTGCAGCACGTGGCGGCACGCAAGCTGGTGCTTGCCGGGCGTCCGGCAGGGCAGGCCTTGGCTGCCTTATGGTATCTCGGGCGAGAGCACGTGAGTCCGGACACCATCGAGCAGATTGCCGCCAGACTGCCGCCCGACGAGTTCGAGGCGCTACGCCGTGTCAAGTCTTCGATGCCGGCCTGGATGGTCGAAGCGCTGCGCCGCTACGAAGAACGCAGCGCACAGTCCCATGGCTGAATCGTACTTTGCGCTATCTCTTGACGATCAGGCCGACCTGCTGCGGGCCTTGGCGTCCCGGATGGGTCGTCGCGCCGAGATTCTCGAAAAGGATCTCTGGCTGTGCCAGGTGCTCGGCATTCTCTTTCGGCTGCCGTGCCGCAAGTCCATGGCATTCAAGGGCGGAACTTCGCTCTCCAAGGTCTACAAAGTCATCGAGCGCTTTTCGGAAGACATCGATGTCACGATCGACTACCGTAGCCTGATCGCGGATGCGCCCGACCTGGAATCGATCACCACCAACAGCCAGCGCCGCAAGCTGTCTGATACCTTACAAGCGGCACTCGCGGCGCACGTGCGCGACGATCTGTTGCCCGCGTTGCAGTCGGCGCTTGCCTCGTCATTGCCCGGTCATCCCCTCTCTTTTCAGCTGAGCGAGGACGCCGAGAAACTGTGGGTGTTCTACCCCAGTGCTGTCGAGAAGGCGGATGCTTATGTGCGTCCGAGCATCTTGATCGAGTTTGGCGGCCGCAACTCGACCTGGCCTCGAGCACCACAGACGATCGTGCCCGATATCGCGAAATATGTCCCCGGCCTGGATCTGCCGCGGGCGCAGGTGGTTGTGTTGTCGGCCGTGCGTACCTTTTGGGAAAAAGCCACCCTGATCCATGTCGAATGCCACCGGCCACAGCCCCGGGCCGGAGCCGAGCGGCTCTCGCGCCATTGGTATGATCTGGCTTGCTTGGCCGATCATGAGATCGGCCGACAGGCCGTGGAGGATATGGGCTTGCTACGGGACGTCGTGCGCCTCAAAGCCACGTTTTACCGCAGCAGCCACAGTCATTACGAACGCTGTACTGCGGGAGGATTGCGCCTCGTCCCGCCCGAGCCCCTTCTCGGGGCGCTGCGGCGAGACTATCAGGCAATGCGGGATGCACAGATGTTCTACGGAGAGTCCTGGGCGTTCGAGGCGATCATCGAGCGGCTTCAAGCACTGGAAGACGAGATCAATCGTCGGGTGTCCGCAAGCCTTTGATCGAGCTTGCGCCGACGGCAGGCGCTCGGCTATAATTCACCGGATTCGCGGGTGTAGTTCAATGGTAGAACGGCAGCTTCCCAAGCTGCATACGAGGGTTCGATTCCCTTCACCCGCTCCACGTTCCTGCGTACCTTACAAGCCCGGCCTGCGCCGGGTTTTTTCGTCTACGGGGCGAGTTCCCGATAGGCCCCGCCGAAGAAGACGAGCGGCTCGCGTGGATAGGCTGCGTGATGGCATACTTCGGCCAGAAACAGTAGGTGATCGCCGCCGTCGTGGCGTATCGCGTTGCGGCATTCGAAGTGGGCGCAGGCCCCGACGAGCAAGGGCGAGCCGAAAGGTCCGGGAAACCATTCTACGCCCGCGAAGCGGTCTTGCGCCGGGCCGGCGAAACGATCCGACAGCGCGCGCTGTCCGGCAGCGAGGAGCGAAATGCCGAAGTGGGACGCTTCCTCGAACCACGGCAGCAGGCTCAGGCGCCGCGCCAGGCTGAAGACGACGAGCGGCGGCTCGAGCGAGACCGAGTTGAACGAATTGATGGTCAGCCCCAGGGGCGCCCCGTCGGGCGCGCGCGTGGTCAGCACGGCAATGCCGGTGGCGAACTGTCCCAAGGTGCGGCGCAGTTGCCGCGCATCCAGTATCGCAGGGGGCGAGACGGCGTGCGTCGAATCCATCGTGAGAACCCTCGTCTCCGGCATCGACCGGGTACATGAAGCCGAAACGCAAATGTAACGCAGAAATGACGACAGACCAAGACTTCGTTGATTGCCCGAAAAATTCGCTTTGGGGCGGGAGCGACGCGATCTTCGCCGTCCGCCTGGTGGATTGGCAGCGGCGCTGTGGCCGGCGCGATCTGCCCTGGCAGGGGAACGACCCGTACCGCGTGTGGCTCTCGGAAGTGATGCTGCAGCAGACGCAGGTGCGCACGGTGCTGCCGTATTTCGCCCGCTTCGTGGCGCGTTTTCCCACGGTGGAGGCCTTGGCGGCGGCGCCGCTCGACGAAGTGCTGGCGCTGTGGAGTGGGCTGGGCTACTACGCCCGCGCGCGGCACCTGCTCGCCGCCGCCCGCCTGTGGGTGGCGCGCTGGCCGGGTTCCTGTCCCCAAGGGGCGCAGGAATGGGTGCAGCTGCCGGGCGTGGGACGCTCGACGGCGGCGGCGATCGCGGCTTTCGTGCAGCGCGAGCGGGTGCCGATTCTCGATGGCAACGTGCAGCGGGTGCTGTGCCGTCTCTTCGCCGTGGAAGAAGACCCGCGCGCGGCGGCCACGGCGGGCCGGCTGTGGGATCTGGCCCAAGCCCTGCTGCCGCACGATTCTGACGACATGCCAGCCTATACTCAGGGCATGATGGACCTGGGCGCGCTGGTGTGCACCCGGTCGCGGCCGCGGTGCGACGTGTGTCCGGTGGTCGATCTGTGCGCCGCGCACTGCCTGGGAATTGCGGCTGAACTGCCGCGCAAGCGGGCGCGCGCGCCGGTGCCGGAGCAGGACCTGCGCTGGGGCTGGTACGAGGAGGACGGAGCGGTCTGGCTCGTGCGCCGCGCGCCGCAGGGCATCTGGGGCGGGTTGTGGTGTTTGCCGCAGGAAGACCAGGCCCCGCCTGGCGCATGGCGCGCAGCCGGGGAGATCGCCCGGCTCGCCCACCGCCTGACGCATTTCACCCTGAAGATCACCGTGACGCGCTACCTGCCCCAGGCGCCACGGGCGGTGGAACCCGCTGCGGCATGGGGAGAAGAGGCGCGCTGCCTTGCGCCCGCCGACGCGCTGGCGTTGGGGGTGCCGCAACCGCTGCGGCGGCTGCTGGAGCGGGCGGTAGATTCGCTGGCCGAGTCCGGTAACGAAGGCGAACGCCGCATCGGCGTGGCCAAGGGCAAGTTTGAGGTTCTGGAGCGCATCGACGGGCACGACAAGGAAATCGAGCGTCTGCTCCGGGGAGGGGGAAAGCCATAACGCGATGCGGCAGGGATCGTGCTATGTTCGTACGAATGAAGGAGCCGATCATCCATGGTCTGGCGTGGCGTATTGAGTAGGGAGCGCGCGGCGCGCAAGAATATGTGGCTCAAAGGAGGGAGTGATGCAACAATCCGATCCGGCCTTTCTCTGCCTGTCGCCGCCCTCGTTTCGACAGCGCCATGCCGGCGTGCCCCTGCGCTACGGGGTGATCGGCTCGCCGTTCGGGGCGCTTTTGCTGGCGCTTGCGCCGGATGGGGTGTGCCGCGCGGAGTTTCTCGATGAAGGCGAGGCGCCGCAGGATAAGCTCGGCACCTGGCAGGCGCGCTGGCCGTGGGCCCTCTGGGCGCCGCTTGCCGCGGCCGAATGCGCGGCGCTGGAAGAACGGTTCCTAGCGCGGAACCTGCCGGTGGCGGTGGAGGGCACGCCTTTTCGCGGCCTGCTGTGGCGCACGCTGCGCACGTGCACCGCTGCCGGGCAGACGTGCTCGTATGGCGAGCTGGCGGCGCGGCTGGGCCCTCCGCGCCTGGCGCTGGCCGTGGGGCAGGCGCTGGCGGCCAATCCCGTGGCCTGGCTCATCCCCTGCCACCGGGTGCTCGATGCCGGCGGCGGCCTGCGCGGCTTTCGCTGGGGGCTCGAGCGCAAGCGGGCGATGCTCGAGTGGGAGGGGAAGAGTGTCTGAACCGCAAGCAGGCTATCTCGGCCTGGCGCCCTTTCTGCGCGCGAGCCTGGGGGAGGGGGATCTGCCGGCGCTCGCCCGGCAGTGGCTCGATCGGGCCGGACGGGAGGACACGGCGGCGGCGTGGATGAACCTTGCCACGGCGCTCTTGTGCCTGGGGCAGACGCAGACGGCGCTCGCGGCCCAGCGCGAGGCGCTCTCTCGCGCGCGCACCTATGCGCTGCCGGGGCCGGACGAGCCGGCGCCGCGGCTCTTGCTGCTGGCGCTGCCGGGGCCGCTGTCGGCGAATACGCCGCTCGACTGCCTGCTGGAGGGGCAGGGGCTGCAGCTGGTGGTGCATTTCGTGGACCCGGCCGTGCCGCTTGCCGAGGCGTTGCCGGAGCACGACGCGCTGATGCTGGCGATGGGGGTGAGCGAGGCGGCGTTGCCGGTGCTCGCGGCGCTGCAGGAGCGGCTCGCCGGCTGGCCGCGCCCGGTGTTGAACCCGCCGGCGGCGATCCGGCGCACGGAGCGTGCGACGCTGAGCCGCCTGCTCGCGGACGCGCCGGGGGTGCTCATGCCGCCGACGCGGCGCGTGCCGCGCGCGCTCCTGGAGTCGGCCGCGGCGGCCGGTGCCTGGCCCGAGGGGCTGGAGGCGCCGCCTTTTCTGCTGCGTCCGCCCGATTCGCAGGGCGGGCATGGTCTGGCGCGCATCGACACGGGCGAGGCGCTCGCCGCGTATCTGGCGGCGCAGCCGGAGGGGGAGTTCTTTCTCACGCGCTACGTCGATTATGCCGGGCAGGACGGGCGCTTTCGCAAGATTCGCGTGGCTTTGGTCGGAGGACGGGTTTTTCCGGTGCACCTGGCGGTGTCGGAGCACTGGATGGTGCATTACGTCAATGCCGGCATGTACGGCGATGCCGCCAAGCGGGCGGAGGAGGCGGCGTTCTTTCGCGCTTTCCCCGAGTTCGCCCAAAGGCATGCGCCGGCGTTCTCGGCGCTCTCCGAACGGCTGGGGCTCGATTACGTGTGCGTGGATCTGGCCGAGACGGCCGATGGGCGGCTGCTGATCTTCGAGGCCGATCCGGCGATGGTGGCGCACGCCATGGAGCCGGGGGCGGAATTCGCCTACCGGCGCGAGGGGATCGCGCCGCTGCGCGAGGCCTTCGTCGGCTGGGTGCGGGCGAGGAGGGAGGGGTGGGGATGACGCTGTCGGCGAACGCGCGCAATTTTTCCGGCGGACCGGGGGCCTTGCCCGAGACGGTGCTTGTGCAGTTGCGCGAGGCGATGATCGCGGTGCCGGAGGTGGGGCTGTCGGTGCTGGGCATCAGCCATCGTTCGGACTGGTTCGCGGCGGTGGTGGCCGAGGTGGAGGTGCGGCTCAAGGCGCTGCTCGCGCTGCCGCCGGATTTTCACGTGCTGCTGCTGCAGGGCGGCGGCACGCTGCAGTTCGCCATGGTGCCGCTCGCGCTCGCGCGGGGCGCCGACGTGCCGGCGGAGTATCTGCACACGGGCTATTGGAGCGGCAAGGCGATCGCCGAGGCGAGGAAACTCGCCCCGGTGCGGGTGGTGTGGAGCGGCGAGGACGAGGGGTTTTCCCGGCTGCCGGACGACGAAGAACTCGTCTTCGATGCGCGCGCACCCTATCTGCACGTGGTGACCAACGAGACGGTGGAGGGGCTGCAGTTCCACCGGACGGTGGGGCTCGAGGAGGTGCCGCGGGTGGCGGACATGTCGTCCGACTTTCTCTCGCGCCCCTTCGATGCCGGGCGCTATGCGCTCATCTATGCCCATGCGCAGAAGAATCTCGGCCCGGCGGGGGTGACGGTGGTACTGGTGCGCGAGGCGGTGCTCGAGCGCGCCCCGGAGGGCTTGCCGGCCATGCTGGACTACCGCGCGCAGGCGCAGGCGCATTCCATCCTCAACACGCCGCCGGTGTTCGCCATCTATGCCGTGCTGCTGGTGCTGCGCTGGCTCATGGACGAGATCGGCGGGCTCGAGGCGATGGCGGCGATCAATCGCGCCAAGGCCGAGCGGCTCTATGGGGTACTCGACGCGAGCGAGGGTTTCTACCGCCCGCGGGCGCGGCGCGCGGATCGTTCGCTCATGAACGTGGTCTTCGATCTGCCGAGCGAAGCGCTGCGCGCGGCCTTCCTTGCCGAGGCGAACCGGGCGGGCTTTGCCGGCTTGGCCGGGCACCGCGCACTGGGCGGCATCCGTGTGTCGATCTACAACGCGGTGACGCTGGAGGCGGTCGAGGCGCTCGCTGACTTCATGGAGACGTTCCGGCGGCGGCATTAGGCAGTTCGGCCGGAGCGCGGCTCATTCGCTCGGCCCGTCCAGGCGCTCCAGCGACACCCAGCGTCCGTGCTCGATGCGGGTGAGTTCGCCGCCCGTGCGCTGACCGAGGTGGTCGGTGGGCGAGAAGCGGTAGCGCGGGCTGCCGAATAGGTCTCCGGGATAGTCGAGCCGCTCGAGCGCTTGGGCGATCGCTTCCGGCGTGGGCTCGGGGGCCGTGGTGATGGCGCGCACCAGCAGTTCGGCGGCGACGTAGCCCATGGCCGACCAGACGTTGGCTTCCGTTCCGTAGCGGTCGCGGTAGGCGTCGAGCCAGGCGAGCAGCTCGGGCGAGGCGCCCTCGCGATAGGGGATGCGGATGGGGTTGGTGACGCCGTAGAGCCCCTCGACGGCGGCCCCGCCCAGGATGTGCGTCTGATCCGAATAGGCCGAGGCCGAGGTGAGGAAGAGCGGCTTCCAGCCCATCTCGCTGGCCGTGCGCAGCAGGGCGACGGTTTCGCGCACCAGCGTGCCCAGCGCCACCAGTTCGCAGCCGGCCTCGCGTAGCCGCGCGATTTGGCCGGTGAAGTCGGTGGCGCCGCGCGCGTGCCGCGTTTCCTGGGTGAGGGAAAGCCCGGCGCGCTCGAGCCCGGCGCGCACGCCCGCGCTCACTTCTTCGCCGAATTCGTCGTCCTGAACCAGGGTGCACACGCGTCGCACCTGGGGATGGCGGCGCAGCACGGCGCGCACCGCGGGGTCCATGTAGCTGCGATAGGGCGCGTAGATCTGGAATTTCAGCGGATGCAGCGGCGCGTAGGTGGCTTCGTGCGGCGAGAAAGGGAAGAGATGCAGCCGGCCACGGCGCAGGATCTCGGGCATGGTCGCCAGCACCACCGGCGTGCCCAGGTTCGAGAGGAAGGCGATCGCGCCGTCGCGTTCGGTGAGTTTGCGCGCCGCGAGGATGGCGCGCTTGGGGTCGTAGCCGGTGTCTTCGACGAGCAGGCGCAGGGTGATTCCCGGCAGTTCGCCGCGTGCGTTCGCTTCGGCGAAACGCATTTCCATGCCGTTTTTCACCGGCACGCCCAGGAGCGCCGCCGGCCCCGAGAGATCGAGCAGCGCGCCGACGGTGAGCACCCGTTCGGCAGCGCGTACCGGGGCCATGGCCAAGGCGAGGAGGGCGATGACGGCAAAGAGGCGGGTGCGCATGATCTTCCCCGAACTTCTTCGAACGTCTGCAATTTTAGTCCATTTTACGGAAAACTGCGACGAAGACGACGGTCAGCCCCAGCACCAGGGGATCCCAGCCGCCGAGCGCGCCGACGAGGGGGCGCAGGCGGTCGGCGAGCTCGGGCAGGGCGACGAAGGCAAGGCTCGCGAGGATGATCCCGGCCGGATGGCGCAGGCCGCCGAGAAAGGCGATGACGAGGAGTTCGAAGGAGAGCGGAAGGGCGAACTGTTCCGGACTGATGAAACCCAGCGTCTGCGCGTAGGCCGCCCCGCCCAGCCCGCCGCACAGGCCGGAGGCGACGAAGGCGAGTTGGCGCAGACCGCCCACGTCCAGGCCGAGCGCGAGTGCTGCCTCCGGCGCCTGGGCAAGCGCACGCCAGGCGCGTCCGAGGGCGGCGCGATCGAGCCGGTACAGCAGCAGCACGGCAAGGCCGAGGCAGAGCGTGGAGAAAGCGAGCGCGACACTCGCCTCGTCGAAGGCGCTCAGGGCTGGCAGGGCGACGAAGCGGCCGGCGGTACCGCCGGTGAAGGCGACGGCGCGCATTGCCAGCACTTCGGCGATGACGGCGCAGGCCATGCTCGCGAGCGCGAGCGGCAGGCCCGAGAGGCGGCGCGCCGGCAGCGCCATGGCGGCTCCGGCGAGCGCCCCGGCCGCGGCGGCGGCCGCGAGCGCGAGCGGCAGCGAGCGGGGGGCGAGCGCGGCCCAGGTGTAGGCGCCGGCAGCCATCGCCGCGCCTTGCCCGAGACAGACCTGGCCGGCGCGCCCCTGCACCAGGGCGAGCCCCAGGGCGGCGGTGGCCATGGCACCAGCGAGGGCGAGCAGATGGGCGAGATAGCGCGCCCCGCCGCTAGCCCCGAGTGCGCCCACGGCGAGCACGAGGAGGGCGGCGAGCAGCCGGGTGCGCCGGCGCGGATCCAGGAGGAAACGGCTCATGGCGCCGCCACTCGTTCCCGCGGCAGGGCGAGCAAGGCGGCGATGAGCACGAGCTGCAGCAGCAGCTCCTTGCCGCCGGGGGGGAGTTGCCAGGCGGCGAGCGCTTCGAGCACCCCGAGCGCCACGCCGGCGGCGAGCACCGCGGGGCCCGGCTTCATGCCGCCCAGGACGGCGGCGGGAAAGGCGTTGAGCGCGAGGCTGCCCAGCTCGGGATGCACGAAGGTGACGGGGGCGGATGCAAGCCCGGCCGCCACGGCGAGCGCCGTGCCCACGCCCCAGGCTTGCCGCCGCAGCCGGGCGACGTCGATGCCGAGCCGCTCGGCCGTCACGGCATCTTCGGCGCTCGCGCGCACGCGCCGCCCCCAGTCGGTGCCGCGCAGCAGCAGGGCAAAGGCCGCGGCCACGCCGGCGGCGGCGAGCATCACCGCCCATTGGCGCGCCGCCAACCCCAGCCAGCGCCCTTCGCCCACCCAGTCGAAACGGTACCAGCCCTGGGTGGCGGCCGGCAGGCTCAGGAGCACGCCGCGCAGCGCGAGCGCCAGACCGAAGGTGGCGAGCGTCGCCACCCAGGGCGCACGCGTGCGCACCGGTTCGAGGGCGCAGCGCGCCGCGAGCGCCCCGAAGGCGTAGCCGGCGGCGATCGCCCCGAGGGCGGCGAGCGCGAGCGGTGCCCCCAAGGCCGCAAGCCCCACCGCCACGTAGGCGCCGGCTGCCATCGCTTCCCCCTGCATGAAGGAGAGCACGCCGGTGGCGCGGTAGAGGAAGACGAGGGAGAGCGCCGTCAAGCCGTAGAGGCAGCCCTGGGCGGCACCGCCGAGCACGACCTCCGGCGCGAGGCTCATGGCCGTTGGCGCGCGGCCTCGACCGCCCGGGCAAAGCGCCTCAGCCCCTCGGCGAGCCGCGAGCGCGGGCAGCCGAGATTCAGGCGCACGAAGCCGGGAGCGCCAAAGGCCGCGCCATCGGAAAGCCCCAGGCCATGGGCTTCGAAGTGCGCCGCCGCATCCTCGAGCCCCAGGCGGCGCACGTCGATCCACAAGAGGTAGGTCGCTTCCGGCTCGGCCACCGGTAAATCCAGTGCCCGGATCGACTCCAGGGCAAACGCCATGTTTCCACGCAAATACTCGAGGAGCGCCTCGCGCCAGGCCCAGCCGTCGCGGTAGGCCGCCTCGGTGGCGACCAGGCCGAAGAGGTTGGGCGAAGAGGGGATGCGCCCGCGCAGCGCCCGGCGGTAGCGTGCACGCAGCGCCTCGTCCGGGATCACGGCGAAGGCGCATTGCAGCGCCGGGACGTTCCAGGTTTTGGAAGGGGCGAAGAGGGTGATCGTGCGCGCGGCCACTTCGGGGGCCAGCGTGGCGATGGGGCGGTGGCGCCGCTTGCGCGTGAGCACCAGCCCGGCGTGGATGTCGTCGCTCACGAGGATTGCGCCGTGGGCGAGCGCGAGTTCCGCCAGCCAGGCCAGTTCTTTTTCGTCCCACAGCCGCCCCGTGGGATTGTGCGGGTGGCAGAGCAGCAAGGCGCCGACGTCGCCCGGCGCAAAGGCCGCGACCATGGCCGCCTCGTCGTGCACCCAGCGCCCCTTGGCGCACACCAGATCGACCGCGCGCAAGCGCTTGCCGACGTTGGCCGGCGCGGCGAGAAAAGGCGGATAGACCGGCGTGTGCGTGACGATGACCTCCCCCGGAGCGATGGCGCAGCCGAAGTGAAAGCCCGGGATCACCCCCGGCAGCCACACGAGCCATTCGGGGGCGATCGCCCAGCCATGATCGCGCTCGATTCCGGCACACACCGCTTCCACGAGCGAAGGCCAAGGGTCGGTGTAGCCATACACCGGGTGCGCGAGCCGGCGCGCCAGGGCCTCACGGATCTCGGGCGCGACGGCGAAGTCCATGTCGGCCACCCACATGGGAATCACGTCGCGCCCGGCGTAGCGCCCCCATTTCTCGCCGGGGATCGTTGAGCGGTCGGGAGCGGAGTCGAAGTCGTAGGTGGGGCTCATGCGGCGGGCTCCTTGCCTGGCGCCGCTCCGGAGGTCTCTTCGGACTGAGGCGGTTTGCCGCCGATGCGCGCGGTGATGTCGGCGACGGCGCGGCGCATGGCCTGAGCGAGCGGCCCTTCCCAGGAAGCGTCGAAACGGCTCTCCGGGCCGAGCATGGTGAGCGCCAGCGTCAGATGCCCGAAGGCGTCGAACACGGGGGCGGAGAAGGCATTGATGCCCGGGATCGGATGGCCGAGCACGCGCGCCATGCCGTGGCGGCGCACTTCTTCGAGCGTCTCGTTGACGAAGGACCGCGACAGACGCAAAGGCTCGCGCCCGCCCGAGAGGCGTTCGAGCTCGCGCTCGATGAGCGGGCGGGTGAGGCGCGCAGGAAGATAGGCGGCGAAGACGCGGCCGGTGGCGGTGGTGAGCAGCCCCATCACGGTGCCGGGGCGCATGTTCACGTGGATGGCGCGGGCCGATTCCTCGATGGCCACCACCGTGGCGCCGACGTTGCCCCACACGGCAATGGCCACGTTCTGTTCGGTCTCGTCGGCGAGGCGGGCGGAGACTTCCACGGCCGCACGCAGCGGATTGAGACCCTGCAAGGCGGTGAGCCCCAGGCGCAGGGCGAAGGGGCCCAGTTTGTAGCGACCGGTGAGCGGATCCTGCTCCACCAGGCCGAGTTTGCCGAAGCTCACCAGATAAGGGTGGGCCTTGGCCGGGGACATGCCGGCAGCCGCGGCCAGATCGCGCAGCATCATCGGCGCACCATGCGCTTCCAGCGCGGCGAGCAGCGCCCCGCCGACCTCGATCGACTGGATGCCGCGGCGCTCGCGCACGCCGTTCTCCGGCGCGAGGGGTTCGTTTCGTTCCATGCGGATCTCGTGTAGTCAAACGCGCTTCGGGCATGAATCATAGCCCGAAACGTTGGCATGATCGAAATTCACCATAAACGAATCGATTGACACATGATGAATCACGTGCCAAGATAAAACGCATCGACAGGAGGAGCGATCCATGAATGCCAAAGCCTTTGCCTCGGTGGCCGACCTCGAAGAGAAACCGGTTTCGTTCGAACGCCTCTCGGAACACGCCTGGGCCTACACCGCCGAAGGTGACCCCAACACCGGCGTGGTGATCGGCGACGACTCGGTGATGATCATCGATGCCACCGCCACCCCCGTGATGGCCAAATCGGTGATCGCCAAGGTGCGCGAGGTCACCGACAAGCCGATCAAATACGTTGTGCTCACGCACTACCATGCGGTGCGCGTGCTCGGCGCTTCCGGCTATCGCGACGAGGGACTGGAACACATCATCGCCAGCTATCCCACTTACGAGCTCATCCGCGAGCGCGGCCAGCAGGACATGGAATCCGAGATCGGGCGTTTTCCCCGGCTCTTTCGCGCGGTGGAGAGCATCCCCGGTCTCACCTGGCCCACGCTCACTTTCAAGGAAGAAATCACCCTGTGGATGGGCTCGCTCGAAGTGCGCATCCTGCATCCGGGTGCCGGGCACACCAAGGGGGACACGGCGGTCTGGCTGCCGCAGGAGCGCGTGCTCTTCTCCGGCGACCTGATCGAGGCCGAAGCCGCCTGCTATACGGGCGATGCCTACCTTGCCGACTGGCCGGCCACGCTCGATCGGCTCGAAGCGCTGCAGCCGGCCAAAGTGGTGCCGGGGCGCGGGCCGGCGCTCAAGGACGAGGCGGCGGTGCGCGCGGGGTTCCAATACACGCGCGACTTCGTCACCACGCTCTATCGCTGCGCCCAGGAGGCGGTGGCGCGCGGCTACGATCTCAAGAAAACCATGGAATACACCCGCAGCGTGATGGACCCGAAGTTCGGCCACGTCTTCATCTACGAGCATTGCCTGCCGTTCGATGTCACCCGTGCCTATGACGAGGCGAGCGGCATCCGCGATCCGCGCATCTGGACCGCCGAGCGTGACCGGCAGATGTGGCACGCGCTGCAAGAAGGCTGAAACGGGAAAAGCAGAGGCGCGGCCACGCAGCCGCGCCCGCGAGAGACGAGGGCGAAGACCACGCCAAAGGAGGAGGAAACCGTGCTGAAAACATATCAGTATCCCAAGTTCCCGTTCGTGCGTCCAGCCGAGCTGGATTCCCCGCAAACCCGGCACGTGCCGGTGATCGTGGTCGGCGCTGGGCCGGTGGGCCTGAGCGCCGCCATCGATCTGGCGCAGCGCAACATCCCGGTGGTGGTGCTCGACGAAGACGACACCGTGAGCATCGGCTCGCGCGGCGTGTGCTATGCCAAGCGCGCGCTCGAGATCCTCGACCGCTACGGCGTGGGCGAGCGCGTGGTGCAAAAAGGTGTGTCGTGGAACGTCGGCCGCACCTTCTTTCGTGACGAGGAAGTCTTTCGCTTCAACCTGGTGCCGGAGCCGGATCATCACCGTCCCGGCATGGTGAACCTGCAGCAATACTATCTCGAAGAATACCTGATCGACCGCGCCCGCGAGCTACCCAACATCGATCTGCGCTGGAAGAGCACCGTGATCGGTGTCACGCCCGGCGAAGACGCCGTCACGGTGCGCGTCGAGACGCCCGCCGGGGCCTATGCCCTGTCCTGCGACTGGCTGATCGCCGCCGACGGTGCGCGCAGTCCCATCCGGCGCATGCTCGGCCTGGACATCGAAGGCAAGATCTTCATGGACCGGTTCCTCATCGCCGACGTCGTCATGAAGGCCGACTTCCCGCCGGAGCGCTGGTTCTGGTTCGACCCGCCGTTTCACCCCGGTCAGTCCGTATTGCTGCACCGCCAGGCCGACGACGTGTGGCGCATCGACTTCCAGCTCGGCTGGGACGCCGATCCGGAGGAAGAGAAGAAACCCGAGCGCGTCATCCCCCGCATCCGCGCCATGCTCGGTGACGACCGCGAATTCGAGCTCGAATGGGTGAGCGTCTACACCTTCCAGTGCCGCCGCATGAAGCGCTTCAACCATGGGCGCGTGCTCTTCGTCGGCGATTCGGCGCACCAGGTCTCGCCCTTCGGGGCGCGTGGCGCCAATTCCGGCATCCAGGACGTCGACAACCTCGGCTGGAAGCTCGAACTGGTGATGCAGGGCAAGGCGCCCGCGGCCCTGCTCGATACCTATAGCGACGAGCGCACCTATGCTGCCGATGAGAACATCCGCAACTCCACGCGCTCGACCGACTTCATCACCCCCAAGGGCAACGTTAGCAAGACGTTCCGCAATGCCGTGCTCGGTCTGGCCCGGCACCACCCCTTCGCCCGGGGGCTGGTCAATTCCGGCCGGCTGTCGGTGCCCTCGTTCTATGTCGACTCCCCCCTCAATACGACCGATGCCGACGCCTTTGCCGGCCGCATGGTGCCCGGCGCGCCGATGGACGATGCCCCCGTGTCGACCCCCGGCGGCGGCTCGCCCTGGCTGCTGCCGCACTTCGGTCAGGGATTCCGGCTCATGATCGCACTCGACGATGCGGCCGCGCTCGATGCCGCCACCGCCGAAGGGCTCGCCGCCCTGCGCCGTGGGGCGATTCCCGTCGAGCCGATCGTCATCGCCCGCGAGGGTGGCGCGTCCGGCGGCATCGAGACCCTGCACGACGTCAAGGGGAGAGTGCGCGAGCGCTACGACCTGCAACCGGGCACCGTTTATCTCGTTCGCCCCGATCAGCACGTCGCCGCCCGCTGGCGCCGCTTCGACCCTGCCGCGATCGAGGCCGCGCTGCGCCGTGCCAGCGGTCAGCGTGCCTGAATGCAAGAGAGGAGGAGAGGATGATGATCACTCTGGAATACAATTTCCGCGAACCCCGTACCCGCACTTTCTACGGGTATGAAGCGGGCGATGCTTTCTACGAGGCGCTCATCGAGGCGCACCGCGACCTCGACGAGGAACAGAGCGCTCTGGTGAACGCCCGCCTCGTGCTGCTGCTCGCCAACCACGTCGGCGACGTCGATCTGCTGCGCGAGGCGATCCGTCTCGCGCGCGAAGACGTCGTGGGCGGCTGAGGCGCGGCCGGGGCTACACCCCGGCCGCGGTGCCGTTGCCGACGAAGCGCCGCAGATGGATGTGGAACGCCTCGGCGGCCGGCGACAGTGCCCGGCCGTGCCGCGTGAAGACGAAGAAACGGCGATGCACGTCCGGCTCGGTCAGACGCCGCATTTCCAGGCCATAGCGGCGCACCATGGGTTCGGCATAGGAGACGCAGATCGTCACCCCCAGGCCGATCGACACCATGGCGAGCGCCGTCGACATGAAGGCCACGGTCGTATCCGGATGCAGATCGAGGTCGCGCACCACCTCATGCAGGTCCCGCGAGAGTTTCTCCGTGAATTGCCCCTGCAAGGTGATGAGAGGAAACTCCGCCAGCCGCCGCCACGGCACTACCTCCTGCGCCGCGAGGGGATGGCCCGGTGGGAAGACGGCGTGAAAGGGCTGAACGAACAGGAGCTCCGCCTCGATTTCGCCGGGTACGTCCCGCTCCGGCCCCACGCCCAGATCGGCTTCGCCCGAGAGCACGCACGACGGGACCGATTCCACGCCGCAGTCGATGAGGCGGATCGCCACGTGCGGAAACTCGCGCGTGAAGCTCGCCAGGACTTCCGGCAGCAGGGTGGCCGCCATCAACTGCGGCGCGGCGATGCGCACGATGCCGCGCTTGAGCGCTTTGAGCGTGGCCACCTCGTGCAGCACGGCGTCCAGATCGGCCAGGATTTTCTCCACCAGCGGATAGAGTTCGCGTCCGACCTCGGTGAGCTTCACCCGCCGCGTGTTGCGATCGAAGAGCTGCACGCCCAGCGCGTTTTCCAGCTCCTTGATCGAACCGCTCAAGGCCGACTGCGTGGTGTACAGGTGTTCGGCGGCGACGGTGAAACTGCCAAACCGCGCGACCGCGAGGAAGGCGCGCAACTGGCGCAGGGTGACATTCATCGTCCCGTCCGATAAATCGATCGAAAAAAACCGATGAAACTATAAGTTTTTCGGCAATACAATGCAAGCATGACTGATGGCCGGAGGAGTCATCCGGCCCTACACGGAGGAAGACGCCATGGCACTCATCCAGAAAATCCACCACGCCGCCTATCGCTGCAAGGACGCCCTCGAAACCGCCCGCTGGTATGAAAAATACCTTGGCATGAAACTGATCCTGTCGATCGCCGAAGACCAGGTCCCCTCGACGAAAGAGCCGGATCCGTACATGCACATCTTTCTCGATGCCGGAAGCGGCAACGTGCTCGCCTTCTTCGAGCTGCCCACGCGCCCGCCGATGGGCCGTGATCCGAACACGCCGGCCTGGACCCAGCACCTCGCGCTCGAGGTCGCCTCGATGGACGATCTGCTCGCGGCGAAAGAGCGGCTCGAAGCCGACGGCATCGAAGTGATCGGCCCGGTCGATCACGCCCTCTTCCAGTCCATCTACTTCTTCGATCCGAACGGCCATCGGGTCGAGCTCGCCTGCAATACGCTGCGACCGGGCATGCTGGAGGCGCTCGACCAAGTGAAATGGGAGATGCTGGAGGAGTGGTCGAAGACGAAGAAAGCGCCCAAGCACGCGCGCTGGATGCACGACGGCCGCTACAAAGAGATGTTCCCGCTCGCCTGAACCTTTTGGAGATTCCCGACCGATGAAACTCGCCACGCTCAAAAGCGGCGGGCGCGACGGCACGCTCGTCGTCGTCAGCCGCGATCTCAGCCGCTGCCACCCCGTCGGCGCCATCGCCCGCACGCTGCAGGAGGCACTCGATCGCTGGGACGAAGTACGCGACGATCTGGCGCTCGTCGCCGAGTTGCTCGAACGCGGTGCCCTGAAGGACGCCCGTCCTTTCGACCCCGCCGCCTGCCACAGCCCGCTGCCGCGCGCCTACCAGTGGGCCGACGGCTCGGCCTATCTCAACCACGTCGAGCTCGTGCGCAAGGCGCGGGGGGCCGAAGTTCCCGCCTCGTTCTACGACGACCCGCTGATGTACCAAGGGGGCTCCGACAGTTTCATCGGACCGTGCGACGACATCGTCGCCGACGAATCCTGGGGGATAGACTTCGAGGCCGAAGTGGCGGTGATCACCGGCGACGTGCCGATGGGCATCGACCCCAAGGCCGCGCTCGAAACGATCCGCCTCGTGCTGCTCGTCAACGACGTCACCCTGCGCAACCTCGTGCCCGGCGAGCTCGCCAAGGGTTTCGGATTCTTCCAGTCCAAGCCCGCCTCCAGCTTCAGCCCCGTGGCGGTCACCCCCGACGAGCTGGGCGAGGCCTGGCGCGACGGCAAGCTGCACCTGCCGCTTGAAGTCCAATACAACGGCCGCCCCTTCGGCCGGCCGAACGCCGGCGTCGACATGACTTTCGACTTCGGACGCCTCATCGCGCATGCCGCGAAGACGCGCGAGATGGAGGCCGGCAGCATCGTCGGCTCGGGCACCGTCTCCAACAAGCAGGGCGGACTCTACGGCTCCAAGATCGAGAACGGCGGCGTGGGCTACTGCTGCATCGCCGAGGTGCGCATGTACGAGACCATCGAATCGGGCGCCCCACAGACGCCTTTCATGCGCCATGGCGACACGGTCGAGATCGCCATGCACGACGCGAGCGGCGCCTCGATCTTCGGCAGCATCCGAAATCGGGTGAGGGGGCTGGAGAAATGAAACTCTACACCTACTTCCGGAGTTCCGCTGCCTATCGCGTGCGCATCGCGCTGGCGCTCAAGGGGCTGGACTATGAGGCGGTGCCGGTGCATCTGCTGCGCGACGGTGGCGAGCAACACCGGCCGGAATACCGGGCGATCCATCCCGGGGGATTGGTGCCGGCGCTGCAGACCGACGGGGGCGAAGTGCTGGTGCAATCGCTGGCCATCATCGAATACCTCGAAGAAACCCATCCCGAGCCGCCCCTGCTGCCGCCCGACCCGCTGGGGCGGGCGCGGGTGCGCGGGCTGGCGCTGACGATCGCCTGCGACGTGCATCCGCTCAACAACCTCGGCGTGCTGCGCTACCTCACCGAACGGCTCGGCGCAAGCGAGGAGCAGAAACTCGACTGGATCCTGCATTGGATCGAACGGGGACTCGGCACGTTCGAGCGCTTGCTCGACGATTCCCGCACCGGCCGTTTCTGCCACGGCAACACGCCCACGCTGGCCGACTGTTGCCTCGTGCCGCAGGTCTTCAATGCCCGGCGCTACGAATGTTCGCTGGATGCCTTTCCGCGCATCCGCGCCATCGTCGAAACCTGCGAAGCCTTGCCGGCGTTCCAACAGGCAGCTCCAGCCCATCAGCCGGACGCACCGCAGCCTGCCTGAGAGGGCGCCGTCATTCCGATCAGGGCGGCGCAGACCGCCCGTCCGTGGAGCGTCCCGCCGCGCGCTCCCGGGGGTCTTCTTCGCGGCCGAAGGGGGGAGGAAATGCATCAGCCGAACGACGAACCGCGCAAATCCATCTATTACTGCTACCAGGTCTTCCCTCCTTATCTGCCCCACGGCGCCCAACCCCGCCAGAAAGTGGTCATCGTCGGCGCCGGACCCGTGGGCATGACGCTGGCGCTGCTGCTCGCCCGCTATCGCATCCCCAGCGTCCTCATCGAATCGGAAGTGCAGGTAAGCGAAGGCAGCCGCGCCATCGTCTATACGCGTCGCTCGATGGAGATCTTGCAGCAGGCGGGCGTGGCACGCCGCATCGCCGAAGTCGGGCTGCCGTGGCGCTTCGGCAACTCCTACTATCGCGGGCACCGGGTATTCCGCATGGAAGCGCCGCACGACGAGGACAGCCGCTTCTACCCCATGATCAACCTGCAGCAGCAATACCTCGAAGAGTTTCTGCTCGACGAGGTGCACCGCAGCGGTCTCGTCGAGGTGCGCTGGGGCAACAAGCTCGTCGGCCTGAGCCAGCGCGATGATGGGGTGGAGGCGCGCATCGACACGCCCCGCGGGGAATATACGCTCTCGACCGACTGGCTCGTCGCCGCCGACGGCGCCCGCTCGAGCGTGCGCAGCCTGATGGGGCTCTCGCTGGTCGGAGCCTCCTACACCGGGCGCTTCGTGATCGCCGACATCAAGATCGACCTCGATCTGCCCACCGAGCGGCTCGCCTTCTTTGATCCCGAATGGAATCCCGGCAACACCGTGCTGATGCACCGCCAACCCTTCGGCATTTGGCGGATCGACTTCCGCCTGCCGGAGGGCGAAGAGCCGGAGGAAGCGCTGCGCTTCGAGGTGCTCGCGGCGCGCATCGACGCCCATCTCCGGATGATCGGCTACGAAGGCAAATCCTGGGAACTCGGCTGGTGCTCGGTCTATTCCGCCCGTGCCCTCACCCTTGAGGACTACGTCCATGGCAACGTCGTCTTCGTGGGCGACGCGGCGCACGTGCTGCCCATCTTCGGCGTGCGCGGCGCGAACACCGGCTTCCAGGACGCGTTCGACCTCGCCTGGAAACTCGCCTTCACGCTGCACGGCTGGTCTGGCCGCTCGCTGCTCACTTCCTATTCCGAAGAACGCGTCGGTGCCGCCAAAGAGATCATCGAAGAGGCCGGGCGCAGCACGCGCTTCATGACGCCGCCCACCACGGGCCATCGCACGATGCGCGACGCCGTGCTGTCGCTGTCGATCGAGAACGGTTTCGTCGGGCCGCTCTTTCACTGGCGCACGTCCCGCCCGCACGTCTATGCGCGCTCGCGCCTCAACGCGCGTGACGACGATCAGGCGCTTTTCCTCGAAGGGCCGGTCGATGGAGCGCCGATCCCCAACGTCAAGCTCGGGCTCGACGATTTCCTGCTCGATCACTGGGACGAATCGATCCACCTGCTCGTCTTCACCGAACACGAAGCGCTGCCGGCCGACGTCACGACGCTGCAGCAACGCCTGCGGGCGCGGGGCGTGCCGCTGCGCCTGCTCGCCATCAGCCTCGGCCGGCGCCGCGTCGAGGGCGCCGACCTGACGCTGCCCGATCCCGAAGGCCGCTGCTGGCGCAAATACGGCGCGAGTGCCGACGGCGCGACCTACCTCGTGCGTCCCGACCAGCACGTCGCCGCCCGTTGGGGCAACTGCACCGCCCATCGCATCGCCCCCGCCCTCGAACGGCTCGTCAACCGCCTGGGAGAATCCGCATGAACGTCGCCGATCTGGAACGAATCTACGATCTGCTGGCCGACACGATCGACGCCGTCCCCGAAGACAAGGTCCGGCTCTTCCTCGCCAAATTCGCCCTGCTCGCCGCCCATGCGCTGGATGATGCGCGGCAGGTGACCGCGCTCATCGAAAACGCCAAGGCGGATTTGTAATTCCGGCAGACGGGGAGAGGCGTGATGGCCATCTGGTTCAGAAGATTCGCGATGTTGACGCTGGAATCGGTGACGGCGCTCAGCCTGGGCCTGATGGCCCTTCTCGTCTTCCTCAATGTGGTGTTGCGTTACTTCTTCTCTTCGGGATTGCCGGTAGCGGAAGAACTGTCCCGTCTCCTTTTCGTGTGGGTCGTCTTCCTCGGGGCCATTCTTGCCGCCCTCGAGCGGAAGAACATCGCCTATCTCGGCCTGTTGCGCCGCCTGCCGCCCCTGATCCGCACGGCTTTCGTCGTGGCCGGGGCCGTGCTCCTGCTCGTGTTCGGAGGGATGTTCCTCTACGGGGGATGGCTGCAAACCCGAATCAACATGGACAACCATTACCCCATTCTCGGCCTTCCCTATGCCCTTCTCTATCTGGCCGCGACGGTCTTCGGTTTGGGGTTGATCGTCATCGTGCTCGCGAACGCGTGGGTGGCATGGCGGCAAAGGGATCCGCGCTTGCTGGCGATCGCGGAAGGTGAGGATGAACTCGCGGTCGAAATGGCGGAAGAAGAACGAAAAGCCCTTGGGGAGGAATGATGGAGACGCTGCTTTTCGTTGCAAGCCTTCTTGGGGGGATCGCGGTCGGGCTGCCGATCGCCTACGCGATCCTCGCATCATCCCTCCTCGTGATGGCGGCAATGGGCGAGTTCGATCTCCAGGCCGTGGTACAGGGGGCGATCGCCGGCGTGGACAGTTTCGTCTTGATGGCGGTCCCTTTTTTCATTCTCGCGGGGGAGCTGATGAACGCCGGAGGGCTGTCCCGGCGCATCGTCGGCATGGCCATGGCCTTCGTCGGCCATCTGCGCGGAGGGATGGGCTACGTGGCGGTGATTGCCGCGGTCATCCTCGCGAGTCTCTCCGGCTCCGCCGTGGCCGACACCGCGGCACTGGGATCCATTCTCATCCCCATGCTGCGGCAGGCGGGATATGGTCTTGAACGCTCCTGCGGTCTCATCGCTTCGGGGGGAATCATCGCGCCGATCATTCCGCCTTCCATCGGGTTCCTGCTCTACGGGGTCGTCGGAAACGTTTCGATCACCAAGCTTTTCCTTGCCGGGGTCTTTCCGGGTCTCCTGATGGGAGCGGCATTGCTTCTCGCATGGGGATGGCTCAGCCGTTCGGAGGAAGGGATGGCCCGGCAGCGCCTGTCGTGGGGGGCACGTCTCCGGGCCCTGGCTGAAGGAGGGTGGGCACTGATGATGCCGGTCATCATCATCGGCGGCCTGAAATTCGGGGTCTTCACGCCGACCGAATCCGCCGTGGTGGCCGTGTTCTATGCGCTCTTCGTCGGGGTATTCATCTACCGCGAGCTCGACGCCAAAAAAATCTATCACGCCTTGCTGGCGGCCACCAAGACCACATCGGTCGTCCTGATCCTCGTGGCGACGTCGGCGGTTGCTTCCTACGTCATCACGATCTCCGAGATTCCCGCGCAGATCACGGCAATTCTCCACCCCTTCATGGGCAGCCCGACAGCCCTGGTGGCGGTGATGCTCCTCGTAACCTTCTTCCTGGGGATGGCCCTGGAATTCATCCCGGTCATCCTCATCCTCACACCGGTGTTTCTGCCGATCCTCGCCCAAGGGGGGATCGATCCCGTCTATTTCGGGGTCGTTTTCATGATGACCGTGTCGGTGGGCATGCTGATGCCACCGGTCGGCGTTGTGCTCAATGTCATCAGCGCCATCGGCAAACTTTCGCTGGAGCGGGCCGTGTACGGGGTGTTGCCCTTCATGGTGACAGAGATCATCCTCGTGATTCTCATGATCCTGTTTCCGGCGCTCGTCATGGTACCGCTGCGCTTTCTTGCTTGAACCACACCAGGGAGGAAATCATGTCGAAATGGGGAAGAGTCATGGCCGCGGTCCTGATGCCGCTGGTTTTCACGCTGCCGCTGCGCACGGCGCATTCGGCCGAGATACGGGCAAAGTTTGCCGTCACGATGCAGGAGGATTCGCATCAAGGACAGGGGGTGGCCAGGTTCATCGAGCTCGTGCGGCAGAAAAGCGGCGGACGGATCGTCATTAAACCCTATTACAATGCCGCGCTCGGCAACGACGTGCAGGTGACCTCGGCGTTGCAGGGAGGCAGTATCGAATTCACGGTGCCCCAGACGTCGACGCTGACCGGCTTGGTGCCGCAGTTCGAGGCCCTCGATCTGCCGTTCCTCTTCGAGAATGAAGCAGAGGCGGAAAAAGCGCTCGACGGGCCGCCGGGGCAGAAGCTACTCGAACTCCTGCCCCCGAAAGGGCTCGTGGGTTTGGCTTATTGGGAAAACGGGTTTTTTTCCTTCACCAACTCGAAACATCCGATCACGCGGCTGGAAGACTTCAGCGGTCTCAAGATCAGGGCCGTGCAGTCCAAGCTTTCCATGGATACCTTGTCCGCCTTGGGGGCGACGCCCGTGGCATTGCCGGTGCCGGAGATTTACACCGCGCTCGAGACGAAGACGGTCGACGGACAGAGCACACCACCCGCCGTTACCTACGCCCTGAAATTTCATGAAGTGCAGAAGTACGTCTCGCTCACGAATCATGCCTATGGTGCCTTTCTCCCGCTGGTGAGCAAGAAATTCTGGGACAGGTTGAGCGAGGATGACCGGCGCATCCTCGTCGAGGCGGCCAGGGAAACCGCCGCCTTCCAGCGTGGTATTGCCCGGGAGAAGAATCGCCTGGCCGTGCGGAAAATGGAGGAGGCCGGGTTGCAGGCCAACGCGATTTCTCCCGAGGAGCGCCAGCGGATGAAAGCGGCTACCGGAGCGATCTGGTCAGGGTACCGAAAGTCGCCCGAAGTGGGTCCGATTCTGGAAGAGATAGAATCCTTCCTGGGAAGGAAAGAGTGACGGACAAAAGGATGCGACGCAGAGGAACACGACGGGAGCGACGGGGTGCCGGGTTTCCCTGCCGGGAGCACGGGGCATGACCGAACTGCAAACCGTCGTCCTGCTCTCCCTTCTGCTGGGGTTGCAGCCGATCACCACCGACCTCTATCTGCCGGCCCTGCCGGGGATTACGGCGAGCCTGGGGGCGAGCGTGCCGCAGGCGCAGCAGACGCTGGCGGCGATGCTCTTCGCTTTCGGCGTGGCGCAGCTCTTCTGGGGGCCGCTGTCGGATCGCTTCGGGCGCAAGCCCATCCTGCTCGCAGGGCTGGGGCTCTACGTGGTGGCGGCGCTGGGGTGTACCTTCGCTACCTCCATGGCGCAGCTGCTTGGCTGGCGCGTGGTGCAGGGAGTGGCGCTGGGGGCGTCTGTGATGGCGGGGCGGGCGATCGTGCGCGATCTGCACGATCCCCTGGCGGGGGCGAAACTCCTGAGTCGCGCCTTCTCCGGCCTCGGGTTCCTCGCCTGCCTCAGCCCCCTCGTCGGCGGGGCGACGGTGCGCGTCCTGGGCTGGCGGGCGACGCTTTTCGTGCTGGCCGTGGCCGGGGTGGTCACGCTGGCATTTACTTGGCGCGTTTTTCGTGAAACGCTGGCGCGGCGCAATCCGCACGCCCTGCACCCGGCGGCGCTGCTGCGGGCCTGGCGCGAGGTGCTGGGACACCGCGATTTCTGGATCTTTACCTTGCTCGCCTCGTCTTCCTACGGCGGGCTCTTCACCTTCCTCGCGAGCTCTTCCTTCATCTTCATCAATTTCTACCGGTTTTCACCCACCGAATACAGCCTGGTGATGCTCGCCAGCGCCTCCTCCTATCTTTTCGGAACGGTGCTGTGCCGCCGTCTGCTCGGGCGCTTCGGGCTGAGGCGCACGGTGCAAGCGGGCGGCGTGCTCTCCTGTGCGGCGGGCGTGATGATGGTGATCCTGCTGCTGCTCGGTCGTGGCGGGCCGATGGGGTTGCTCCTGCCGTTCTGCGGCTTCATGATCGCGCATGGCATCCATCAGCCGTGCGGCCAGAGCGGAGCGGTCGGTGCGTTTCCCCAGTCGGCGGGCGTGGCCTCCGCCCTGAGCGGGTTCGTGATGATGTCGATCGCCTTTCTCACCGGGGCGGTGCTCGGCATGCTGGCGCGCGACACGCCCTGGCCCTTCGCCGGCCTGGTCGCCTTCTGGGGGGCGATGCTCTTCGTGCTCGCTTTCGCCTTCGTGCCCCGTTCCCGGCTCGTGGCCGGTGAATCGGCTCAGGCCGAACGCGCTGGCTGATACACCGCCACTTCCAGCCCGCGCGCGGCGAGCGCCCGGCCGTGCCATTGGCTCAGCAGGCCGCGATCGCAGTAGAGCAGATAGCGCCGCGCTTCGGGCAGCTTCGCCTCGCGCAGGGCGAAGAAGGGGATCACCAGATCGGCCTCGGGCAGCGGCGCTTCGTCGGCGAGCTCGGGTGGGCGGATGTCGATGAGGATCTCGCCGGGGGCTTTGCGTGTCACGACAGGCAGTGCCTCGCCGGCCTCGGGTGGCGTGGCGAGCGCCTCGATCTTCCAGGTCTTGCGCGCGGCGAGCGCCCGATCGAGCACCGTGAAGTCGAAGTTCTGCTCCAGCTCGGCAAGCCGCTCGAAGGAGCCGTGGATCACCGGCCGCCTGGAGATGACGGCGCAGTGTTCCGGCAGATGTTCGGCAAAAGAGCGCGTACCGATGCGCTCGGCCCAGGCGATGATCTCGTTCTTGTGCAGCGCCACCACCGGGCGCACCACCAGCTTGTCGGTGGCCCGGTCGATGAGGGCGAGGTTTCTCAGCGTCTGGCTCGAGACCTGGGCGAGGCTCTCGCCGGTCACCAGCGCGTCGAGCCCGAGCTCGTCGGCCAGGCGGCTCGCGGCCATCAGCATCAGACGCTTGAGCATCACCCCCATGTAGCCCTCGCGCACGTCGGAAAGCAGCCGCTCGATCACCTCGCCGAAGGGCACGGAGACTAAGAGTGCCGGATGCGAACGGGCGTAGCGCTGCCACAGGTAGTAGCACACCTGCTGCACCGCCGCCTCGTGTTCGGCTCCACCCAGGTCGAAGAAGACGAAGTGCGTCTTGATGCCACGGCGCAGCATGAGAAAGGCGGCCACGCTCGAATCGAACCCGCCGGAGACGAGCGCGAGCGCCTCGCCCTGCGCGCCCAGCGGAAAACCGCCCAACCCTTTCTCGCGCCCTTCGACGAGCTCGAGCACGTCGCCGGAGAGTTCGATCGCCACCGTGACTTCGGGGTGCGTGAGATCGACCTTGGCCCCCGGTGCGGCGGCAAGGAGCGCGGTGCCCGCCGTGCGTTCGAGTTCGAGCGAGGTGAAGGCATGCCGCCCCTTGCGCTTGGCGCGTACGGCAAAGGTCTTGCCGGCCACCCAGGGCGCGGCGACCGCGGCCACGGCTTGCGCCACCGCCTGCGGCGAGACTTCGGACAAAGGGAGCTCGCGCACGCGCAGCACGAGATCGATGCCGGGGGTGTCGCACAGCCGCCGCTGCAGCCGCGCGCCGTCCTCATCGGCCACTTCGACCTCGATCTTGTCCCAGAAGCGGCGCACGCGGCAGACGATGCCGTCTTTCTCGGCCAGACGCCGCACGTTGTCGGCGAGGATCTTGGTCATCGTCTTGCGCACCGAAGTGCTCTTGATGATGATCTCGGGGGAGAGCTTGAGAAGGAAACGCATTCTGGGATGGTCGGAAAAGGGAAGGGGCGATTCTAGCAGTGCAGCCGGCGAAGCGTGTCGCTGCGGCGCGCTGGAATGGTCTTCGTCTTCTATACTTCCTTTTGCCCTTCCGACCGGCGAGCCCAGCCATGTCCGACGCCCCGCGCGATGCCTACTGGTCCTGGCCGCTGGAGCGGCTGTTGCAGGCGCTGGCGAGTGAACCCACTGGATTGAGCTCGGCCGAGGCTGCCCGGCGCCTGGCCGAACACGGCCCGAACCGCCTGCCAGACGGCCCGACGCTCGCCCCCGCGGCGCTGCTGCTCAAGCAGTTCATCGACCCGCTGGTGTTGATCCTGGTGTTCGCCGCGCTGGTGTCGGCGTACCTGCGCGAGTGGCTGGACGCCGGCATCGTGCTCGGCATCGTGCTCGGCAGCGGCGGGCTTGGTTTCTTGCAGGAATACCGCGCCTTCACGGCGGTGGCGGCGCTGCGAGCACGGGTGGCGGTGCGGGTGACGGTGCTGCGCGACGGCGCGCCAGTGAGCCTGCCGGCCGAGGCGGTGGTTCCGGGAGACGTGGTGCTGCTGGCCGCCGGCAGCCTGATTCCGGCCGACGGCGTGCTGCTGGAGGCGAAGGATTTTTTCGTCACCGAGGCGGTGCTGACCGGCGAGACCTTTCCGGTCGAGAAAACGCCCGGCACGGCACCGCCGGATGCGCCGCTCGCGCAGCGCCACAACATGGTGTTCATGGGCACCTCGGTGCGCAGCGGTACCGCGCGGGCGCTGATCGTGGAAACCGGCGCGCGCACGGCGTTCGGCGCCATCGCCCAGCGCCTGCGCCGCCGCGCACCGCCGACCGAATTCGAGCTCAGCCTGCGCCGCTTCGGTGCGCTGCTCACGCAGGCCATGGTGGCGCTCACGCTGGCGGTGTTCGCCATCAACGTGTACTTCGCGCGGCCGGTGGTGGAGGCGCTGCTCTTTTCGGTGGCGCTGGCGGTGGGGCTGTCGCCGGAGCTGCTGCCGGCCATCATGACCATCACGCTCGCCCACGGCGCGCGCGCCATGGCCCGGCAGGGCGTGATCGTGCGGCGTCTGGCGGCGATCGAGAACCTCGGCAGCATGGACGTGCTGTGCACCGACAAGACCGGCACGCTGACGGCGGGCGTGATCCGCCTCGACGGCGCACTCGGCACCGACGGCGAGCCCTCGGCCCGGGTGGCGCGGCTCGCTTACCTCAACGCCCACTTCGAAACCGGCATCGACAACCCGCTCGACGCCGCCATCGAGGCGGCCGGCGCACCGCCCGGGCTCGACCCCGCCGCCTGGCGCAAGCTCGATGAAATCCCCTACGACTTTCTGCGCAAGCGCCTGTCCATCGTCGCCGCCGGCCCGGATGGCGCGCCCCTGCTGCTGACCAAGGGCGCCTTCGCCACGGTGCTTGCGGTGTGCGGGCGCCTGCGCGCTGGCGAGACCGAAATTCCCCTGGACGACGCGCAAAAAGCCGCCCTCGAACGGCGCTTCGCCGCCTGGAGCGAACAGGGCTACCGCGTGCTCGGGGTGGCGAGCCGGCGGCTCGACGCCAAGCCCGCCTACCACGCGAGCGACGAGGCGGACCTGTGCTTCGAGGGCTTTCTGCTGTTCTTCGACCCGCCCAAGCCTGGCATCGAGCGCACGCTGGCCGAACTCAAACGCTTGGGCGTGGCCATCAAGATCATCACCGGCGACAACCGCCTGGTGGCGGCGCACCTGGCGCGCGAGGTCGGCATCGCCGAACCGGTGGTACTGACCGGCGCGCAGATCGACGACATGCGCGACGAGGCGCTGTGGCAGCGCGCGGTCCACACGGACCTGTTCGCCGAGGTCGACCCGAACCAGAAAGAGCGCCTGATCCTGGCCTTGAAGCGCTCCGGCCACGTGGTGGGGTATCTGGGCGACGGCATCAACGACGCGCCGGCGCTGCACGCCGCCGATGCCGGCATCTCGGTCGATCAGGCGGTGGACGTGGCCAAGCAGGCGGCCGATTTCGTGCTGCTGCAGCATGATCTCGACGTGCTGTGCCGCGGCATCGAATTCGGCCGCAGCACTTTTGCCAACACGCTCAAGTACATCTACACCACCACCAGCGCCAACTTCGGCAACATGATCAGCATGGCGGCGGCCAGCCTGTTTCTGCCGTTTCTGCCGCTGCTGCCCAAGCAGATCCTGCTGAATAATTTCCTGTCGGACCTGCCGGCCATGGGCATCGCCACCGACCGGGTGGACGAAGAAGCCGTGCAGACGCCGCACCGCTGGAACGTGGCCGCCATCCGCCGCTTCATGATCACCTTCGGCCTCATCAGCTCGGTGTTCGACGGCCTCACGTTTGCGCTGCTGCTGTGGCTGACCGACGGCGCGCCGGCGCACTTTCGCACCGGCTGGTTCGTGGAATCGCTGCTCACCGAGCTGTGGGTGCTGCTGGTGGTGCGCACCGCCCGGCCGGCCTGGCGCAGCCGGCCGGGCACGCTGCTGTGGCGGCTGACGCTGCTGCTGACCGGCGTGACGCTCGCGCTGCCCTACCTGCCGGGCAGCGGCGCGCTGTTCGAGTTCACGCCGCTGCCGGGCGACGTGCTGGCGGCGGTGCTGGCGATCACCGCGGCGTATCTCATATGCACAGAATTGGCCAAGCGGCGCTTCTTTGCCGGCTTGACGTGACAAACATGCACGCATGACCAGCGTGTTCCGTGCGGCTGTTCCGGGCAGGGCCTTTTCACGGTAATCTCGCTTTTTTCCTTACCCAGAGAAGACCGGATGAAGGTGCTGGTGACCGGCGCGGCCGGCTATATCGGTTCGCATACCTGCGTGGAACTCTTGATGGCGGGCCACGAAGTGGTGGCGCTCGACAATTTCTCCAACAGCCACCCTGAAGCGCTCGCGCGCGTGGCCGCACTGGCCGGGCGCGCGCCGACGGTGATCGAGGCCGACGTGCGCGACCGCGACACGCTCGTGCGCGTGCTCGAGCGGCACGGCTGCACGGCGGTGATCCACTTCGCCGGCTTGAAGGCCGTGGGCGAATCGGTGGCGCAGCCGCTCGCCTATTACGACAACAACGTGCTCGGTACCCTGCGGCTGCTGGAGGCGATGCAGGCGTGCGGCGTGAAGACGCTCGTCTTCAGCTCCTCGGCCACGGTCTATGGCGAACCGCAGCGTCTGCCGCTCACCGAAGATCACCCCTTGAGCGCCACCAACCCGTACGGCCGCACCAAGCTGGTGGTCGAAGAGATGCTGCGCGACCTCTTCCGCGCTCAGCCCGACTGGCGCATCGCCCTGTTGCGCTATTTCAACCCCGTAGGAGCGCATCCTTCTGGGCGCATCGGCGAGGATCCGGGCGGCGTGCCCAACAACCTCATGCCCTATGTGGCCCAGGTGGCGGTGGGGCGGTTGCCGAAACTGCGCGTCTTTGGCAACGACTACCCCACGCCCGACGGCACGGGGGTGCGCGATTACCTGCACGTGGTCGACCTGGCGCTGGGGCACTTGGCGGCGCTGCGCACGCTCGCCGCCGAACCGCCGCAATGCCTGGCGGTGAACCTCGGGACGGGCCGGGGCCATAGCGTGCTCGAGCTCGTGCGCGCCTTCGAGCAGGCGAGCGGCCGCACGATCCCTTACGAGATCGTTCCACGCCGCCCCGGCGACGTCGCCGCCTGCTGGGCCGACCCGAGCCTGGCAGCCGAGCGCCTCGGTTGGCGTGCCACCCGCGGGATCGAGGAGATGTGCCGCGACGCCTGGCGCTGGCAGCAGGCCAATCCCCATGGCTACTCGAAGACCGGAGGATAAAGGGATTCATATGGCAAGTCTTTGATGTTTTATATAAAACTCATGTCTTGCGGGGTAGAATCGCCCGGTCTCCCTTCCTCTTTTCCTGGACCATGAGCGTGAACGACCGTATCCTCAACGCGCAGCTGCGCGGCAAGATCATGTCGGCCGACGAGGCCGCGGCCCTGATTCCTTCTGGCGTGAACGTCGGTATGAGTGGCTTCACCGGCGCAGGCTATCCCAAAGTGGTGCCGGCGGCGTTGGCCAAGCGCATCCTCGACGCGAACCTGCGCGGGCAGCGTTTCAAGATCAGCGTATGGACCGGCGCTTCCACCGCCCCCGAGCTCGACGGGGCCCTGGCCATGGTCGACGGCATCGAAATGCGCCTGCCCTACCAGTCCGACCCCACCTGCCGCAAGCGCATCAACGCCGGCGAGATGGAGTACATCGACATCCACCTCTCGCACGTGGCGCAGTTCGTCTGGGGCGGATTCCTCGGCAAGCTCGACATCGCCGTGGTCGAGGTGGCGGGCGTCACCGAAGACGGCCTGCTGATTCCCTCCTCCTCGGTGGGCAACAACAAGACCTGGCTCGACCAGGCCGACAAGATCATCCTCGAGGTCAATGCCTGGCAGAATCCCGCGCTCGAGGGCATGCACGACATCTACTATGGCACGGCGCTGCCGCCGCACCGCAAGCCCATTCCCATCCTCAAGGCGGCCGACCGCATCGGCATTCCCTACTACCGCGTCGATCTCGACAAGGTGATCGCGGTGGTGGAAACCAATCATCCCGACCGCAACACGCCCTTCTCCCCGCCCGACGAGAATTCGCGCCGCATCGCCGGCCACATCCTCGAATTCCTGCAACACGAGGTGAAAAAGGGGCGCCTGCCGGAAAACCTCCTGCCGCTGCAATCGGGCGTGGGTAACGTGGCCAACGCCGTGATGGCGGGGCTGCGCGACGGTCCCTTCGAGAATCTCACCGCCTACACGGAGGTGCTGCAAGACGGCATGCTCGAGCTGATCCGCTGCGGCAAGCTCACCTGCGCCTCGGCCACTTCCTTCTCCCTCAGCCCGGATGCGCTCACCGAGCTCAACGCCAACCTGAAAGACTTCAAGAACAAGATCCTGCTGCGGCCGCAGGAGATCTCGAACCACCCCGAAGTCATCCGGCGCCTGGGCGTCATCGCCATGAACGGGCTGATCGAGGCCGACATCTACGGCAATGTCAACTCGACCCACATCATGGGCACCTCGATCATGAACGGCATCGGCGGCTCGGGCGACTTCGCGCGCAACGCCTTCATCTCGATCTTCATGACGCCTTCGAGCGCCAAGGGCGGCACCATCTCCTGCATCGTGCCCATGGCCTCGCACGTGGATCACACCGAGCACGACGTACAGGTGATCGTCACCGAGCAGGGCCTGGCCGACCTGCGCGGGCTCTCGCCCAAGCAGCGCGCCCGCGTCATCATCGAGAACTGCGCCCACCCCAACTTCAAGCCGGCGCTGCGCGAATACTTCGAGCGGGCACTGCGCTATTCGCCGGGCAAGCACACGCCGCACCTGCTCGACGAAGCCTTCACCTTCCTGCCCAACTGGATGGCGAACAAGGCCGCGCGCGAAGCCTGGCGCGACGATTCGCTGGTGCAGGCCGACGCCTGGCGCAAGTAAGGGAGCGCCCCGCCCGCGACGATTTCTTCACGAGATCTCGGTTGCCGCAACGGGGCCTCGAAGGGGCATCGCCTGCTCCGGCCGGAGGATGGCGAGCCGCGGCGCGATGCGGCGGTGCCGCGCGAGGCGCAAGAGCGCCTTGTCGCGGGTGAGGAGAAGCGGCGCGTAGGCGAGCGCGCAGACGAGGAATTTCTGGTCGTCGGGATCGCGGCAGCGCGCCGGGGCCTCCAGCTCGGGAAGAGGCAGCTCGCGCCGCAGCGCCGCGTAGGCGGTGCGCGCGGCGGCGGCGCGCTGGGGGTCGAACCCCTCGCGCGCGAGCACGCAGTGCCATTCGGCGATCATCGGCGGGGTGGCGACCGGGACGAGCCGGCCGCTAGCGAGCGCCGCAGCGAGCGGCGAAAGCGCAGGGTCCTCGAAGTACCACAGCGCGAGTGCGGCGTTGGTGTCGAGCACCACCGCCGTCGCACCGACGGCGGTGGGGTTGCTTGCATCGTTCAGATGCGCACCTTGACGTAGGAGCCGGGAGCGTCCTCGATCACCGGGAGCTTCCCTTGGGCCGGGTCGCGCGCCGGCACGCGCGTGTCGTCCTGCGCCGCCAGCCATTCATTCCAGTTGGGCCACCACGAACCGGGGTGATGTTCGGCGCCGCGCAGCCATTCTTCCGGATCCTCGGGCAGCGGCGTGACCGGGTTGGTCCAGTAACCGTACTTGTTCGCCGAGGGTGGGTTGACGATGCCGGCGATGTGGCCCGAGCCGCCGAGCACGAAGCGCACCGGCGCGCCCGTGAGCCGGCGGGCACCCTTGTACGTGGTGCGCCACGGGGCGATGTGGTCCTCGACCGCGGAGATGAAGTAGCAGGGGTGCTTGATCTTGCCCAGGTCGATCGGCGTGCCGAGGATCTCGATTCCGCCCGGTTCGACGAGCTTGTTCTCGATGTACATCTTGCGCAGATAGAAGCTGTGCATCGCCGCAGGCATGCGGGTGGAGTCGGAGTTCCAGTACAGCAGGTCGAAGGGGAAGGGTTCCTTGCCGAGCAGGTAGTTGTTCACCACGAAGGACCAGATGAGGTCGTTGGCGCGCAGCATGTTGAAGGTGGTGGCCATCTCCGAGCCTTCGAGGTAGCCGCGCTCCTGCATCTTCTTCTCCAGCGCCGCCACGGTCTCGGGCGTGGTGAAAACGCCCAGTTCGCCCGGCTCGGAGAAATCGATGAGAGTGGTGAGGAAGGTGGTCGAACCCAGGCGCTTTTGCCGTTTGCCTGCCAGGCAGGCGGCAGCAGTGGCGAGCAGGGTGCCGCCCAGGCAGTAGCCGGCGGCATTGACGACGCGCTCGCCGGTCTGCTCCTCGATGGCGTCGAGCGCGGCGAGCACGCCTTTTTGCACGTAGTCTTCAAAGGTGGCCTGGGCGAGGCGCTCGTCGGGGTTCACCCAGGAGAGGATGAACACCGTGTGCCCTTGGTCGACCAGCCATTTGACGAGCGAATTCTGTGGCCTCAGGTCGAGGATGTAGTACTTGTTGATCCACGGAGGGACGATGAGGAGCGGCCGCTTATAGACCGTCTCGGTGGTGGGGGTGTATTGGATGAGCTGCATGAGCTCGGTTTGGTATACCACCTTGCCCGGGGTGGTGGCGATGTTCTTGCCCAGCTCGAAGGCGCTGGTGTCGGTCATGCGGATGCGCAGCTGGCCGTGCCCTTCCTCGAGGTCGCGCAGGAGATTCTTCAGCCCGCGGACGAGGTTCTGGCCGTGGGTGCGCAGGGTCTCGCGAAAGACTTCGGGGTTGGTGAGGGCGAAGTTCGATGGGGAGAGGGCGTCGATGAAGTTGCGGGTGAAAAATTCGATGCGCTTCTTCGTGCGCTCGTCCGCGCCCTTGATGTCGCTGACGACCTCATGGATACGGCGCGCGGCGATGAGGTAGGACTGCTTGATGTAGTCGAAGAGGAAGTGCTCTTCCCAGTCCGGGTCCTTGAAGCGGCGATCGCCCTTTTCCGGTTCGACCACGGGCGGAGTCTTCATGCCCATGAGCTTGAGCATGGAGCGCTGCCACAGGGTGAAGTAGTCCCACATCAGGTTCATCTGCGCCTGGGCGAGACGGTAGGGGTTGGCGAGCAGCCGCGCCATCATCTCCATGTAGGTCTGCGCGATGCCGACTTCGTCGGCCGGCGGATGGATTCCCTCCTTGAGCTGCTTGCGCATGGTCTCGCCCAGCAGCCGGGCGGCCCGCTCGGCCACTTCGGCGTAGATCTTCGCCATTTCCTGGGGGTTGGGGAACTCGGGGGTGACCGGCGGCGGGGCGGCCGGTTTTTGTGCTGGGGTCTGTGTCTCGCTCATCTTTGTTCCCTTGGTGCTCGTTCTCGTTCAGGGGGTCGGGCCCGTGCGCACGAAGCGCTGCCGGCCGTCGGGGCCGCGCAGCCGCTCGGCGCGTCCGAGCGCGACCAGGTGGTTGAGGTGGGCGAGCGCCTCGCCGAGCGCGAACACGACCTGGTGCGTGTCGAGCGCGCGGGAAAAGAGCGTCGGGATCACCTCGGCCGCCGTCTTCGGCGCATCGAGCGCGGCTTCGAGCACCGCCAGGCGCTCTTCGTGGTGCGCGCGCAGCTGGGCAATGCGCGCGTGCAGGCCGACGAACGGCAGCCCGTGCGATGGTAGCACAAGGGTATCTTCCGGCAAGGCTTCGAACCGCCCGAGCGAGCGCAGGAAGTCCGCGAGCGGATCGTCTTCGGGCGAGACGGCCCAAACCCCGACGTTGGTGGAAATCTTGGGCAGCAGCATGTCGCCGGAGATGAGCAGTTTCTGCGAGGGGCAGTAGAGGGCGACGTGCTCGGGCGAATGGCCGCAGCCGGTGATCACCCGCCAGGTGCGACCGCCGATGACCAGCTCGTCGCCATCGTGCAGGCGATGGAAGCGCTCGGGCAGACGTGGGGCGCCGCGGCGGTAGGCGTTGCCGCGCGCTTCCAGGGCCGTCGCGCGTTCTTCGTCGAGGCCGTTTGCGCGGAAGAGGGAGAGCATGGCCTCGACCGAATGACCGGCGACGCCGTGCCAGACGGCATGGCCGGTGAGGAATTCGGAATGGCTCATCCACAGTTCCAGCTGCCATTCGCGCATGAGCCAGTCGGCCAGGCCGAAGTGATCGGGGTGGAAATGGGTGACGATGAGGCGGCTGGGCTGGCGCAGGCGCAGCGCTTCGCGCCAGGCTGCCTGCACTTGCGGCGAGGCAAAGCCGGTGTCGACGAGCGCGACCTGATTCTCGGCATCGTCGATCAGCCACAGGTTGATGTGATCGAGCGCAAACGGCAGCGGCATGCGCAGCCAGTGCACGCCGGGGGCGACGGTGGCCACCTGTCCGAGCTCGGGGGTGGCGGGATGTGGATAGCTGAGTTCGGTGTGCATGTGGTAATGTTCCGTTGACGTCAACGGAAACCAGTCTACCGGAAAAACGACGAGGCGAGGATGAGCCGGACACAGGATTTTTTCACCATCTCGGATCTGGCGCGGGAATTCGGCATCACGCCGCGCACGATCCGCTACTACGAAGATCAGGGGCTGCTGCAGCCGCGCCGCGAAGGGAGGATGCGTATCTACGGTCGCGCCGACCGGGCCCGCCTCAAGCTCACGCTGCGCGGCAAACGTCTGGGGCTGTCGCTTGCGCAGATCAAGGAATTGATCGACATGTACGACGGGCGCCACGATTCGGCACCGCAACTGCGCCGCTTCCTCAGCGTGCTCGAGGAGCGGCGCCGGGCGCTGGAGCAGCAGCGCCGCGACATCGAGGCGGTGCTCGATGAGATCGGCATGCTCGAGCGCCAGTGCCTGAGCCTGCTGGGGCACGATGCCCGGGGGGCCGAGGCCGCGCGCCAGGAACTGCAGGCGCGCGTCGAAGCCGCCACCTGACGGGGGCTTTGCAAACGGTCCGGTTTGGTTTACGTTAACGTCAACGTCAACACCAAAGGAGGAGGAAGCATGGAGACGGTCGGGCTCGACTTTGGGCTGGGAGAAACACACGACCTGCTGCGTCAGACGCTGCAGTCGTTCTGTGCGCAGGAGATCGCGCCGCGGGCGGCGCAGATCGACCGGGAGAATGCCTTTCCGCCGGATCTGTGGCGCAAGCTGGGAGAACTCGGCCTGCACGGCATGACGGTGGCCGAAGAGTACGGCGGCAGCGCCATGGGGTATCTGGCGCACATCATCGCCATGGAGGAAATCTCGCGTGCGAGCGCCGCGGTGGGGCTCTCCTACGGGGCGCATTCGAACCTGTGCGTCAACCAGATCCACCGCAACGGCACCGAGGCGCAAAAGCGTAAATACCTGCCCAAGCTCGTCTCCGGGCAGTGGGTGGGGGCGCTGGCGATGAGCGAGCCCGAGGCCGGTTCCGACGTGGTGAGCATGAAACTGCGTGCCGAGAAAAAGGGCGATCGCTACGTGCTCAACGGCAGCAAGATGTGGATCACCAACGGCGGGGACGCCGACGTGCTGGTGGTCTATGCCAAGACCGATCCGGCGGCGGGCCCCCGCGGGATCACGGCCTTCCTCGTCGAGAAGGGGATGAAGGGCTTTACCGCCGGCAACAAGCTCGACAAGCTCGGCATGCGCGGCTCGAACACCTATCCGCTCTTTTTCGAGAATTGCGAGGTGCCCGAAGAGAACGTGCTCGGCAAGGTCAACGAGGGGGTGAAAGTGCTCATGAGCGGGCTCGACTACGAGCGTGCCGTGCTCGCCGGCGGACCGCTGGGAATCATGGCCGCGTGCATGGACGTGGTGCTGCCCTATGTGCACGAGCGGCGCCAGTTCAACCAGCCGATCGGCCGATTCCAGCTCATGGAGGGCAAACTCGCCGACATGTATACCACCTGGCAGGCCTGCCGCGCCTACGTCTATGCGGTGGGGCAGGCGCTCGATCGCAGCGAGCACAGCCGCAAGCTGCGCAAGGACTGCGCCGGCGTCATCCTCTACGCAGCGGAGAAGGCTACCTGGATGGCGGGCGAGGCGATCCAGGCGCTGGGCGGCAACGGCTACATCAACGACTATCCTACCGGGCGGCTGTGGCGCGACGCCAAGCTCTATGAGATCGGCGCGGGCACGTCCGAGATCCGCCGCATGCTCATCGGGCGCGAGCTCTTCGACGAGACGGCCTGATTATTGACGATACGAGGAGAAACACGATGACGCAGGACAAGCGGGCCGACGACGTGGTGATCGTCGGCGTGGCACGCACGCCGATGGGCGGTTTTCTCGGGGATCTGGCCGAAGTGCCGGCCCCGCGCCTGGGCGCGGCGGCGATCGAAGCGGCGATCGGCCGCGCCGGGCTGCCCAAGGAATCGATCGAAGAGGTGCTGATGGGCAACGTGCTGCAGGCTGGCGAAGGCCAGGCGCCGGCGCGGCAGGCGGCGCTGGGCGCGGGGCTGCCGACGTCGGTCGCCTGCACCACCGTGCACAAGGTGTGCGGCTCCGGCATGAAGACGGTGATGCTCGCGCACGACGCGCTCAAGGCCGGCTCCGTGGCGCTGGCGGTGGCCGGCGGCATGGAGTCGATGTCGAATGCTCCCTACCTGCTGCCCAAGGGGCGCACCGGCCTGCGCCTGGGGCACGGCCAGCTGCTGGATCACATGTTCTACGATGGCTTGGAAGACGCCTACCAGAAAGGCCGGCTGATGGGCACGTTTGCCGAGGACGCGGCGCAGCACTATGGGTTTACCCGCGAGCAGCAGGATGCCTACGCCATCGCCTCGACCGAACGCGCCCAGCGCGCGATCAAGGAAGGGGCGTTTTCCTGGGAGATCGTGCCGGTGAAAATCGCCGGACGCGGCGGGGAGCGCGTGGTGGAGATCGACGAGCAGCCGCTCAAGGCGAAGCTCGACAAGATCCCTTCGCTGAAACCCGCGTTTCGCGAGGGCGGTACCGTCACCGCGGCCAATTCCTCGTCCATCTCCGACGGGGCGGCGGCGCTGGTGCTCACCACCCGGGCCGAGGCCGAGCGCCTGGGCTGCACGCCGATCGCGCGTATCGTCGGGCACAGCACGTTTGCGCACGAGCCGGCATGGTTCACCACCGCCCCGGTGGGGGCGATGAAGCGCCTCTTCGCGAAGACGGGCTGGGATGCCGCTTCGGTGGATTGCTTCGAGATCAACGAGGCCTTCGCCGTGGTGACCATGATCGCGATGAAGGAGCTGAACCTGCCGCACGAGAAGGTCAATATCCACGGCGGCGCCTGCGCCCTGGGGCATCCGATCGGGGCATCCGGCGCGCGCATCCTCGTCACCCTCATCGGGGCGCTGCGGCGTACCGGCGGGCGGCGCGGGGTGGCCAGCCTGTGCATTGGCGGGGGCGAAGCCACGGCGATGGCGATCGAGCTCGAAGGGAGCGTGGCTTGCGGCTGAGCCCCGTCGCCGGCGAGGCGACCCTGTCGGTCTATGTGAAACTCGTCGCGGCGATGTTGAGCTGGGGTGGGACCTGGGTGGCCGGCCGGGTGGTGGCGCAGGCGGTGACCACGCCCATTGCCGCGGCGGCGGCGCGTTTCACGCTGGCCGCGCTCGTGCTCGGCGCCGTGATGCTCGCCAAGGGAGAGCCGATGGGCGCGGACTCGTGGCAGCGAGCCTGGCGCTCGATCGTGGGCCTGGCGCTCACGGGGGTCTTCTTCTACAACCTGTGTTTCTTCTACGGCTTGAAGCACGTCGGCGCCGGACGCGGGGCGCTGGTGGTGGCCTTGAATCCGGTGGCGGTGGCGGTGCTGGCGTGGTGGCTCGGCGGCGAGCGCGCAAAGCCGCTGGCGGTGCTCGGGGCAGTGCTCGCCTTCGTCGGCTGTCTCACGGTGATCGGCAACGGCGATCCGCTCGCGCCGCTCGCCGGCCGCATCGGGCCGGGCGAGGTGCTGTTGCTGGGCTGCGTCGTCTGCTGGACGGCCTATACCTTCGTGGGCAAACGCGCCACGCGCCTCGTCTCGGCGCTCGCGGCCACTTTCTGGTCCTGCGTCCTGGGGGCGGTGCTGCTGTGGGCGGCGGCGCTTGCCACCGGCGGCATCGACTGGGCGCAGTGGAGCCCGTCGGTGTGGGCGGCGGTGGCTTTTCTCGGCGTCTTCGGCACGGCGATCGGTTTTACGTGGTACACCGACGCGGTGCGGGTGCTGGGGGCAGCGCGCGCGGCGATGTTCATCAACTTGGTGCCGCTGGCGGCGGTGCTGATGGCGGCGCTCGCCTTGGGTGAGGCTTTTCCACCCTCGGTGGCCCTGGGCGGCGCGGCCGTGCTCGCCGGGGTGTGGTTGACGACGACGCGGTGCTGAACGAAAACGACGAACGATGAAGGAGGGGGGATGATCCTCGATTCGGAACACGAACTGATCCGCGACACCATGCGCGCCTTCGCGCAGGAAAAGCTTGCGCCGTATGCGGCGCGCTGGGACCGCGAGCACACCTTTCCCCGCGAGGCGCTGCGCGAACTGGGCGAGCTCGGGGCGATGGGGGTGACGGTGCCCGTCGAATGGGGCGGGGCAGGACTCGACTACCTGAGCCTGGTGCTGGCGCTCGAAGAGATCGCCGCCGGCGACGGGGCGACCTCGACGGTGGTGTCGGTGCAGAATTCGCTAGTGTGCGGCATCACGCTCGCCTACGGTTCGCTGCGGCAGAAGCAGGAATGGCTGCCGCGGCTCGCGCGCGGCGAGGCGCTGGGCTGCTTCTGCCTCACCGAGCCGCACGTGGGGTCCGACGCGTCGGCGATCCGCACCGTGGCGGTGCGCGAGGGCGACTCCTGGGTGATCGACGGGGTCAAGCAGTTCATCACCACGGGCAAGAACGCCGACGTGGCGCTGGTGCTGGCGGTGACCGATCCGGCCGCCGGTAAGAAGGGGATTTCCTGCTTCCTCGTGCCCACCGACACGCCGGGCTATCTCGTCACGCGCCTCGAGGAGAAGATGGGGCAGCACGCGAGCGACACGGCGCAGATCACTTTCGAGCGCTGCCGCGTGCCGCTCGATGCCCTGGTGGGCGCCGAGGGGGAGGGCTACAAAATCGCCTTGTCGCAGCTCGAGGCCGGACGCATCGGCATCGCCGCCCAGAGCGTGGGCATGGCGCGCGCGGCCTTCGAGGCGGCGCTGCGCTACGCGCATGAGCGCGAAGCCTTCGGCAAGCCGATTTTCGAGCACCAGGCGGTGCAGTTCAAGCTCGCCGACATGGCCACCAAGATCGAGGCGGCGCGTCAGCTGGTGTGGCACGCCGCGAGCCTCAAGGATGCCGGCCGTCCCTGCCTGCAGGAAGCCTCGATGGCCAAGCTTTTTGCCTCGGAAATGGCCGAATGGGTGTGCTCGGCGGCGATCCAGATCCACGGCGGCTACGGCTATGTGAGCGATTTTCCGGTGGAGCGCATCTACCGCGACGTGCGCGTGTGCCAGATCTACGAGGGCACGAGCGAGATCCAGCGCCTGGTGATCGCCCGCGGCCTGGCGGGCTGAAAGAATGATGCAAAGGAGGAGGGGATGAGCCGTATCGTATCGAAGGTGGATCCGCGCGGGGCGGAGTTCGCCGCCAATGCGCAGTGGATGCGTGGGCTGGTTGCGGATCTGGAAGAGAAGGTGGCCCGCGTGCAGCAGGGTGGAGGGGAAGAGGCCCGGCGGCGCCATACCGCCCGCGGCAAGTTGCTGCCGCGCGAGCGCGTCGAGCGGCTGCTCGATCCGGGCTCGCCTTTTCTCGAAATCGGGCAGCTGGCCGCCTGGGGGATGTACGACGACGAGGCCCCGGGGGCGGGCATCGTGGCCGGCATCGGACGGGTGCAGGGCGTGGAGTGCATGGTCGTGGCCAACGATGCCACCGTCAAGGGCGGCACCTACTACCCCATTTCCGTGAAAAAGCACCTGCGGGCGCAGGAGATCGCGCAGCAGAATCGCCTGCCGTGCATCTACCTGGTCGACTCGGGCGGCGCCTACCTGCCGCTGCAAGACGAGGTCTTCCCCGACCGCGACCACTTCGGGCGCATCTTCTACAACCAGGCCAACATGTCGGCGCAGGGCATCCCGCAGATCTCGGTGGTGATGGGCTCGTGCACGGCGGGCGGGGCCTACGTGCCGGCGATGTCCGACGAGACCATCATCGTGCGCAACCAGGGCACCATCTTCCTGGGCGGGCCGCCGCTCGTGAAGGCGGCCACGGGCGAAATCGTCACGGCCGAGGAGCTCGGCGGGGGCGACGTGCACACGCGCATCTCCGGTGTGGCCGACCACCTCGCCGAAAACGACGCGCACGCGCTCTATCTGGCGCGGCGCATCGTGGCGCACCTCAACGCGCGCAAGCCCGTGGATCTGTCGTGGCGCGAGGCCGAGGAGCCGGCCTACGATCCGCAGGAGCTCTACGGCGTGGTGCCGCAGGATACGCGCAAGCCCTACGACGTGCGCGAGGTGATCGCGCGGCTGGTCGACGGGTCGCGCTTCGACGAGTTCAAGGCGCGCTACGGCACCACCCTGGTGACCGGTTTTGCCGAACTCTACGGGTTTCCCCTGGGGATCGTGGCCAACAACGGCATCCTCTTCGGCGAGTCGGCGCAAAAAGGGGCGCACTTCATCGAGCTGTGCGCCCAGCGCGGCATTCCGCTTCTTTTTCTGCAGAACATCACCGGCTTCATGGTGGGCAAGAAGTACGAGAATTCCGGCATCGCCAAGGACGGGGCGAAGATGGTCACGGCCGTGGCCACCGCCCAGGTGCCCAAATTCACCGTCATCATCGGCGGGTCGTTCGGCGCCGGCAACTACGGCATGTGCGGCCGGGCCTATTCGCCGCGCTTTTTGTGGACCTGGCCCAACAGCCGCATTTCCGTGATGGGCGGCGAGCAGGCCGCGAGCGTGCTGGCCACCGTGCGACGCGACGCGATCGAAGCCAAGGGCGGAACCTGGTCGCGCGAGGAAGAAGAAGCCTTCAAGGCGCCGATCCGCGAGCAGTACGAGCGCCAGGGGCACCCCTATTACGCCACGGCACGTCTGTGGGACGACGGCGTGATCGATCCGGCGCAGACGCGGCGCGTGCTGGGGCTGAGCCTGTCGGCGGCGCTCAACGCTCCCATCGCCGAGACGCGCTTCGGCCTGTTCCGCATGTAACGGAAAAATCGAGGAGGAGAGGAATGTACGAGACGCTGGTGATCGAGACGAGGGGGCCGGTGGCCACGGTATGGCTCAATCGCCCGGAGGTGCACAACGCCTTCAACGCCAAGGTGATCGAGGAGCTCACGGCCGCCTTCACGCGGCTCGATGCCGACGCGCAGGTGCGCGTGGTCGTGCTCGCCGGGCGCGGCAAGAGCTTTTCCGCCGGGGCCGATCTCAACTGGATGAAAGCGGCTGGTGCGGCTTCCTTCGAGGAAAACCTCGAAGACGCGCGGCGGCTCGCGCGCATGCTGTGGCAGATCGCGCATATGGGCAAGCCGACCATCGCGCGGGTGCACGGTGCGGCGCTGGGCGGCGGCATGGGGCTGGCGTGCGCCTGCGACCTCTGCATCGCTTCGCAGCGGGCGGTGTTCGCCACTTCCGAGGTGCGCTTCGGCATCATTCCTTCGGCGATCAGCCCCTACGTGATCCGGGCGATCGGCGTGCGTCAGGCGAAGCGCTATTTCCAGAGCGCCGAGCGCATCGACGCTACCCGGGCCTTTGCCCTGGGCCTGGCGCACGAGGTGGTGGAGGAAGAGGCGCTGGATGCCAAGATCGACGAGGTGGTGCAGGCGCTGCTCAGCGGCGGGCCCAAGGCACAGGCGGCGGCCAAGGAGCTCATCGACGCGGTGGCCGACCGTCCGCTCACGCCCGAGGTGCTCGAAGACACGGCGCAGCGCATCGCCCGCTTGCGCGCCACCGAGGAGGCGCGCGAAGGGCTGAGCGCCTTCCTGGAAAAACGTCCCGCTGCCTGGGTGCCGCGTCCTTGAGGAGGGAGCAATGTTCCAGAAGATTTTGATCGCCAACCGCGGCGAGATCGCCTGCCGCGTGATCGCCACGGCGCGGCGGCTCGGCATCGCCACGGTGGCGGTCTATTCCGACGCCGATCGCAACGCCCGCCACGTGCGGCTCGCCGACGAGGCCGTGTGGATCGGCCCGCCGCCGGCGCGCGAATCCTACCTCGACATCGAGCGCATCCTGGAGGCGGCGCGGCGTACCGGCGCCCAGGCGATTCACCCCGGCTATGGTTTCTTGTCGGAGAACGAGGCGTTTGCCCAGGCCTGCCTCGATGCTGGCATCGTCTTCATCGGCCCGCCGGTGGAGGCGATCCGCAAGATGGGCTCCAAGGCCGAGGCCAAGCGCCTGATGGAGGCTGCCGGCGTGCCGCTCACCCCCGGCTATCACGGCGAGGAGCAGGGGCCGGCCTACCTCTTCGAGCAGGCCATGCGCATCGGCTTTCCGGTGCTCATCAAGGCGAGCGCCGGCGGCGGGGGCAAGGGGATGCGGCGCGTCGACCGGCCGGAGGACTTCGCCGAGGCGCTCGAATCCTGCCAGCGCGAGGCGCGATCGAGCTTTGGCGACGACCGGGTGCTGATCGAGAAGTACATCCTGCGGCCGCGGCACATCGAGATGCAGGTCTTCGGCGACACCCACGGCCAGGTGATCCACCTCTACGAGCGCGATTGCTCGGTGCAGCGCCGCCACCAGAAGGTGCTGGAAGAGGCACCGGCCCCCGGCATGACCCCCGAGCGGCGCGCCGCCATGGGCGAGGCGGCGGTGGCGGCGGCCAAGGCGGTGGGTTACGTCGGCGCCGGCACGATCGAGTTCATCGTCGAGCCTTCCGGCGCTTTCTACTTCATGGAGATGAACACGCGGCTGCAGGTCGAACATCCGGTCACGGAGATGATCACCGGGCTCGACCTGGTCGAATGGCAGCTGCGCGTGGCCGCCGGCGAGCCCTTGCCGCTTGCCCAGGACCAGATCCCGCTCGAAGGGCACGCGATCGAGGCGCGCATCTACGCCGAGGATCCGGCCAAGGGGTTCCTGCCCTCGGTGGGTCGGCTGGTGCACTTGCAGCCGCCGCCCGAGAGCGTGTGGGTGCGGGTGGATACTGGCGTGGAGCAGGGCGACGAGATCACGCCCTATTACGACCCGATGATCGCCAAGCTCATCGTCTGGGGCGAGAACCGCGCGCAGGCGCTCACCCGCATGAGGCAGGCGCTGGCGAACTACCGCATCGTCGGCGTGGCGAACAACGTCGAATTCCTGGGGAAACTGGTCGATTCTCCGGCCTTTCGCCAGGCGGATCTCGACACCGGCCTCATCGAGCGCGAATCGGCCTTCCTCTTCGGCGCACCCGAAACACCGCCGCCGGCGGCCTGGTTCGCCGTCTCCTGCGCCGAGCGTCTGGCCGAGGCGCGCCGCATGCAGGAGTTTGCCCGTCGCGCGCCCGACCCCACTTCGCCCTGGCATGCGGTGGACGGCTGGCGCGTCAATGCGCCGGCGCTGCGGCGCTGGCAGTGGCGCTGCGGCGAGGCAACGCGCCGCGTGCAGGCCCGTTGCCTGGGTGAGAAGCTGCAGCTGCAGCTCTTCGACGAGAAAGGCGAATCCGTGGCAAGCGCTACCGCCTGGGGCGCGATGCTGGGCGAGGACAGCCTGAGGCTCGAGCTCGACGGCCGGCGCACCACGGTCACGGCGGTGACCGCCGGCAGCCGGCGGCACGTCTTCCTCGACGGCCGCGCCTGGGTGTTCGACCTCTGTGGTCAGGAAGGAACGGAAGGCGCTGGCACCGGGGTGGATGCGGCAGGGCTCACCGCTCCCATGCCGGGGCGCGTGATCGCGGTGAAAGTCGAGCCGGGCGCGAAGGTCGCACGCGGGCAGACGCTGGTGGTGCTCGAAGCCATGAAAATGGAGCACGCCATCGTCGCGCCGGCCGACGGCATCGTCAAGGCGGTGCGCTTCGCCGTGGGCGAACAGGTGCCCGACGGGGCCGAGCTGGTCGACTTCGAACCGGTCAAGGAGGAAGCGTGATGGAAGGCCCCGCCAAGGTCACGCTCGTCGAAGTCGGGCCGCGCGACGGGCTGCAGAACGAGAAGACGCCGATCGCCCTCGAGCACAAGCTGGCGCTGATCGAGCGGCTCGCCGCCTGCGGCCTGAAGGTGATCGAGGCCACCGCCTTCGTCTCGCCCCAATGGGTGCCGCAGATGGCCGATCATGCCGAAGTGATGCGTGCCCTGCGCGGGCGTCGCCGCCCCGGCGTGCGTCATCCGGTGCTCGTGCCCAATCTCAAGGGGCTGGAAGCGGCGCTCGCGGCCGGCGTCGACGAGATCGCCGTCTTCGGCGCCGCTTCCGAGACCTTCAGCCGCAAGAACATCAACTGCGGCATTGCCGAAGCGCTGGAGCGTTTCCGACCGGTGGTGGCACAGGCGCGCGCCGCCGGGGTGCGGGTGCGCGGCTACGTCTCCTGCGTGGTGGGCTGTCCCTACGAAGGGCCGGTGGCGCCGGAGAAGGTCGCGGAGGTCGCCGCCGCCCTCTTCGAGATGGGCTGCGAGGAGATCTCGCTGGGCGACACCATTGGTGTGGGGACGCCGCAGCAGGTGGTCGCCCTGCTCGAGGCGGTGGCGCGGCGCGTGCCGCTCGAGCGGCTCGCCGGACATTTCCACGACACCTACGGCATGGCGGTGGCGAACGTCTACGCCGCCTGGCGCTTCGGCGTGGCCACGTTCGACGCCTCCGTCGCCGGCCTGGGCGGCTGTCCCTACGCCAAGGGGGCCTCGGGCAACGTCGCCACCGAGGAGCTGGTCTATCTCTTCCACGGACTGGGCGTGGAGACGGGCGTGGACTTGAAAGCGCTCATCGAGACCGCCTGGTGGGTGAGCGGGCTGCTCGGGCGCGAACCGGCCTCGCGCGTGGCCCGTGCGCTGGGCGGATCGTGCGCAGTGCCGCAGCCATGACGGTCGTGGCCTCGCCCTGCATCGGCGTGTGCCGGCTCGACGAGCGGGCCGGCTGGTGCGTCGGCTGCCTGCGCACGCGCGAGGAGATCGCCCGCTGGCGCGACGCCGACGAGGCCGAGCGCTGCCGTATCCTCGCGGCGGTGGCGCGGCGGCGGGCAGAATGCGCCGAGACGGACCGGAACGGAAGCTCCTGAGCGATGGAATCCGAGTGCGTGGGCATCTGCACGATCGAAGACGGGGTGTGCGTCGGCTGCGGCCGGCGCGTGTATGGCGAAGAGGTGGAAGACACGATGACGACGCAGACTCTGCCCCAAGGGATGGTGGTGCTGCAGCGCGGCTGGCTGTCCTCGAACTCGGTCTTGCTGCGCGGCAAGGAAGGGTGGACGCTGGTCGATAGCGGCTACGTGACGAAAGCCGGGGAGACGCTGGCGCTGCTTGACGCCGCGGTGGGCGGGGAGCCCGTCGTGCGCCTGGTCAACACCCATTCGCATTCGGATCACCTGGGCGGCAACGCGGCGGTGGCGCGGCGTTTCGGCTGTCCCATCTGGGTGCCGGAGGGGCTGGCCGACCCGATCGGGCGCTGGGACGAAGCCGCCTTGCTGCTCTCCAATGCAGGGCAACAGGCCGAGCCCTTCTCCTATTCGGCCACCATCGCGGCCGGCGACACCGTGCCGATGGGCGAGTGGGAGTGGCGCGCGGTTTCCGTGCCGGGACACGACATGCACGCGCTCGCCTACTTCGAACCCTCGCACGGCGTGCTCATCAGCGGCGACGCCCTGTGGGAAGACGGTTTCGGCATCCTCTTTCCCTCCTTGCTCGGCCAGGCGGATGCCATCGCCGCGGCGCGGGAGGCGCTGGCGGCGATCGAACGCCTGCCGGTGCGTTGGGTGATCCCGGGGCACGGTGCGCCCTTTCGTGACGTGGCCGGCGCCCTGCAGCGCGCCTGGGGGCGGCTCGAAGCCTTCGCCGCCGATCCCCGGCGCATCGCGCGCAACGCCCTGCGCGCCTGCGTCACCTTCACCCTGCTCGAACGGGGGCGCATGGAGGAAGACGAACTGCGCGCCACCTTGGCGGGGGTCGAACTCTTCCAGCGCGCCCTCGACTGGATCGAACTGACACCCGACGAGGCAGTGCGCTGGCTGGGCGACGAGCTCGAACGCGCCGGGGCGATCCGCCGCAACGAGGGGCGATGGCAGGCGATGCTGCCGGCGTGAGCGCCCCGCGTGCCCGGGCTCGCCGACGGTGATACCATTGGTCTTCGGTGGCGAAAGACGGGTGGAGAGCCGGGCATGCTGAAGCGCGAAGCAATCCGCAAGGACGCGGTGATCGCCGGCATCCGGGCGAGTGCGCGGTGCTTGCTCGTCTTGGCGGTCTACACTCAACCTCGGGAGATGGTATGACCGACCGAAAACGCTTCCACGAGCGCTGCCAAGATTTCCTCAAGGCCACCGAGCGGCTTGCCGAAGCCTGCGCCCAGCCGTACTCGGAATTCCTCCGCGACTCGGTCATCCAACGTTTCGAATTCTGCTGGGAGCTCGCATGGAAGGTCCTGCGACTCAAACTGCTCGAGGAGGGAATCGAGGCACTGACGCCCCGGGAAGTCTTCCGTGAGGCCTTGGCCGCGGGGCTGCTGCACGATGGCAACGCCTGGAGCCAAGCTCAGCGCATGCGCAACCTCACCAGCCACACGTACGACGAATCGTTGGCAGAAGAAGTCTATCGTTTCGTTTGCCACACAGGGTTGCCCCTTTTCCGGGAACTCGCGCAGCAGGTGCGCCAATGGTTGCCCCGGTGACCGACCCTTCCGGCCTGTCGGACGAAATCCTCGCCGACTTGTGCCGCGTCTTCGCCCGCCATCCTACGATCGAGGAAGTACGCCTCTTCGGTTCCCGCGCCAAGGGAATGCATCGTCCCGGCTCCGACATCGATCTGGCCGTTTTCGCCCCCTCGATGAGCGAGGCGGAATTCTCCGCCCTGTGGAACGAGATCGACGAACTCCCCATCCTCTTCAAGATCGACCTCCTGCACTGGGATCGCCTCGCCAATACGGCCCTCAAGGATAAAATCCGCCGGGAGGGGAGGCGTATTTATCCGCAAGGAAATCCATGATTCCCGAGTGGGTGGTGGAGGAGCAGAAGTCCGGTTCGAAGAGGAGAATGAACGAACCATCGGAGAGGATCCAATGCGCATCGTGCTGGTCGCGCACTGGCGGGCTGGAGGCGCTGCCGGCCTGATCGCCCCGCGTGCCCGGGCTTGCCGACGGTGATACCATTGGTCTTCGGTGGCGAAAGACGGATGGAGAGCCGGGCATGCTGAAGCTCGAAGAGATCCGCGAGGACGCGATGATTGCCGGAATCGAGCCGGGAGAGGCCGTGCGCATCGTCGCGGCCAAACCGGTTGGCAAAGACGCCCTCAGCATCGTCTACAAAACGGCAAACGGGGAACCGCACGACCGCCTGCTGTTTCGGGTGGAAGAATCCAAGCTGTCGTTGGCGCAGGAGGGTCGCCCCTGGGCGTTCGACGCCCCGGGCGAAGACTTCAAGCTCGCCGTCGAAGCCTGCCGCATCGATCTCGCCTACCTGTTCGATCCGATGATGGCGGTGCACACTGCCAACGTCGAACCGCTGCCGCACCAGATCACCGCGGTGTACGAAACCATGCTGCCGCGCCAACCCTTGCGGTTCGTGCTCGCCGACGATCCGGGTGCCGGCAAGACCATCATGGCCGGTCTGTACCTGCGGGAGCTGATGATCCGGGCCGATGCCCGACGCGTGCTCATCGTCGCGCCCGGTTCGCTGGTCGGGCAGTGGCAGGATGAAATGGAGGAGAAATTCGGCCTGTCCTTCACCCTCTTCTCGCGCGAGCTGGTGGAGCAATCCCGCAGCGGCAACCCTTTCGACGAACACGACCTGCTGGTTGCCCGCCTCGATCAGCTCGCCCGAGCCGATGAGCTGCGGCACAAGCTGGCGCAGACCCGCTGGGATCTCGTCGTGGTCGATGAAGCCCACAAGCTTTCGGCCAACTACTTCGGCAACGAGATCAAGAAAACCAAGCGATTCCAGCTGGGCGAACTGCTGGGTTCGATCACGCGGCACTTCCTGCTGATGACGGCCACGCCGCACAATGGCAAGGAAGAAGACTTCCAACTCTTCCTGTCCCTGCTCGATGCCGACCGCTTCTACGGCAAATTTCGCGACGGCGCACACAAGGTGGACGTCTCCGACCTCATGCGCCGCATGGTCAAGGAGCAGCTCCTCAAGTTCGACGGCACGCCGCTCTTCCCCGAACGCCGCGCCTACACGGTCAATTACACGCTCTCCGACCAGGAGGCCGCGCTCTACGTCGCGGTCACGGAGTACGTCAAGGAGCAGTTCAACAAGGTCGATGCGCTCACGGACGGCGGACGCAAAGGCACGGTAGGATTCGCGCTCACGGCGCTGCAGCGCCGGCTCGCCTCCAGCCCCGAGGCCATCTACCAATCGCTCAAGCGTCGCCGTGAGCGGCTCGAGCGCCGCCTCGAAGAAGAAAAGCTGCGTCAACGCGGGCAGACGGTGGCGCAGACCTTGACCGGTAACGGGAGCCTGCCCGAAGAGCTCTGGGATTCCGACGACGAACTCCCCGCCGAGGAATACGAAACGCTCGAAGAAACGCTCGTCGATCTCGCCACGGCCGCCCAGACCCTCCAAGAGCTCGCCAGCGAGATCGACGTGCTCGAACACCTCGAAGAGCAGGCCCGTCGGGTGGTGTATTCCGGCCAGGATCGCAAATGGGAAGAACTCTCACGGCTCCTGCAGGATACGCCCGAGATGCGGGATGCCGGTGGCCGCCAGCGCAAGCTCATCATTTTCACCGAGCACCGCGACACCTTGAACTACCTTGCGGTGAAGATCCGCGGTCTGCTCGGCAGCGAAGAGGCCGTGGTCTTGATCCATGGCGGCATCAAACGCGAAGAGCGGCGCAAGATACAGGAGCGTTTTCGCAACGATCCCGTCGTGCGCATTCTGCTTGCCACCGACGCCGCCGGTGAAGGCGTGAACCTGCAAAACGCCCACCTCATGGTCAACTACGACCTACCGTGGAACCCGAACCGGCTGGAGCAACGTTTCGGTCGCATCCACCGCATCGGCCAGACCGAGGTCTGCCATCTGTGGAACATGGTGGCCTCGGGGACCCGCGAAGGCGACGTCTTTCAGTGCCTCTTCAGGAAACTGGAAAACGAACGCCAGGCGTTGGGTGGCCGCGTATTCGACATCCTGGGCGAGGTGTTCGAGGACAAACCGCTCAAGGACCTGCTGATCGAAGCCATCCGCTACGGCGAAGACCCCGACGTGCGCGCCCGCCTGCTCCAGAAAGTCGAAGGCGCGCTCGACACCCGCCATCTCGAGGACCTCATCCGGCGCAATGCCCTGTGCGAGGAAGTGATGGACGAGAAGCGCCTCTTCGCCGTCAAGGAAGAGATGGAAAAGGCCGAGGCGCGCAAACTGCAGCCTTTCTTCATTCGCTCCTTCTTTACCCAGGCGTTCCGGCGATTCCAAGGAGCCATGCACCCGCGTGAACCCGGCCGTTACGAGATCACGCACGTCCCGGCCATTCTGCGTGAGCGCGACCGGCAGATCAGCAGTCGTGACCGGCGCTACACCCACCCCGTGCTACGCCGCTACGAGCGTATCTGCTTCGAGAAGCGCCATGTGCGCCTCGTGGATCGTCCGGGTGCGCCGATGGCGAGCCTCATCCACCCCGGCCATCCGCTCATGCAGGCGCTCACCGATCTCGTCCTCGAGGAACATCGGCCCAAGCTCAGGCAAGGCGCGGTATTGGTCGACCCGGCCGACATGGGGCTCACCCCGCGGTTGCTCTTTCTCATCGACCACGCCATCAGGGAAGGGGCCGACCCCGCGCGCACCGTCTCGCGTCGCCTGCAGTTCGTCGACATCGATCCTTCCGGCAATGCCCGCAACGCCGGCTGGGCACCCCACCTCGACCTCGAACCGATCGAACCGGCCGACCGTGACCTGGTCGAAGACGTGCTCTCAGCCCCCTGGATCCGCCAAAATCTGGAGCAAATGGCGTTGGCGCACGCCGCGGGTGAGCTCGCGCCCGAACATTTCGCCGAAGTGCGCGCCCGCCGGGAGGCGATGGTGGACAAGACGCTCGCCGCCGTGCGCGAGCGGCTCGTCAAGGAAATCAACTTCTGGTCCGACCGCGAGCTCAAACTGCGAGACGACCTTGCCGCCGGCAAGGACATACGCCTGACGCTGGAGAACGTGCGCCGCACCATCGACGATCTCAGCGCCCGCCTGCACAGCCGTACCGCCCAGCTCGAAGCCATGCGCCACGTCGTCTCGGCCACGCCGGTGGTGCTGGGCGGCGCGCTGGTCATCCCCAAGGGCCTTTTGCTGCAGCGCCGGGGCGAGCCCGGCTGGACGGCGGACGCCGCTGCGCGGGCGCGGATCGAACGGATCGCCATGCAGGCGGTGATGGATGCCGAGCGCTCGCTGGGCCATACCGTCATCGACGTGTCCGCACAAAAGTGCGGCTGGGACATCACCAGCCTGCCGCCCGGGCGGGACGGGAAAATCCCTGCCTCGCGTCACATCGAAGTCAAGGGCCGCGCCAAGGGTCAGACCACCCTCACCGTCACCCGCAACGAGATCCTCTACGCCCTCAATCAGGTCGAGCAGTTCCTCCTCGCCATCGTGCTGGTGGATGGCGATCGCTACGAAGGTCCGTTCTACGTGCGCCAGCCCTTTACCCAAGAGCCGGACTGGGCCGTCAGCAGCATCAACCTGGACCTGGACGCACTGCTCGCGCGCGCCACGGCGGCGGAGGGCTCGCTGTGAGCCTGGGCTGCACCCAGAAACAGAGACGCCCTCACGGGGAGGGCGTCGGGCCGCAGATGCTATCTGCGGCGGGGCACAAAGAGAAACGCCCTCACGGGGAGGGCGTCGGGCTGGCGATGCTCTCGTCAGCGGGGTTAACGGACGCAATTATGGCGACGCAGGCCTGCGCTGTCAAGGCACCGCACCATGACCCGGGTTTTGCAGGGGGTGAGCGATGTCGCGCGTGATCGCCTACATCGACGGCTTCAACCTCTACTTCGGCCTCAAGAGCAAGGGGTGGAAGCGCCACTACTGGCTCGATGTGGTGGGCTTGTCGCGTGCCCTGCTCAAACCGGGGCAAGCACTGCAGGCGGCTCACTACTTCACCGCGCGCATCCGCCTGACGGGCAACAACCACGCCGACATGCAGCGGCAGGCTGATTATCTGGATGCGCTGGCCACATCACCACTGCTGACGATCCAATTCGGCCACTACCTGCCCAAAGGCCGCCAATGTCGGCGCTGCGGCAACACGTGGACCGACTACGAAGAGAAGATGACCGACGTCAACATCGCGGTCCAGCTAATCGCCGACGCCTTCGATGACCGTTTCGACACCGCGTTGCTGATTTCGGCCGACAGCGATCTGACCACGCCGGTACAGCAAGTGCGCGCCCGGTTCCCGGCCAAGCGCGTCATCGTGGCCCAACCTCCGGGGCGTAATTCGGTGCAGCTTGCCACTGCTGCAACAGCGGCTTTCACCATCAGCGAAACCAAGGTGCGACAGAACCAGTTGCCTGCAGCAGTAACCACCGCCAGCGGATATGTAATCCACCGCCCCGCACATTGGCGATAAGGACAGACTATGCAAAACATCAAAGCCCCCAAGAAGCTCATCGAAGTCGCCCTGCCGCTCGATGCCATCAACGAGGCCGCGGCGCGCGAGAAGTCCATCCGCCACGGCCACCCCTCCACGCTGCACCTGTGGTGGGCGCGCCGGCCGCTCGCCGCCGCCCGCGCGGTGATCTTTGCGCAGATGGTCAACGACCCCGGCTACGAGCGCGCGCTCGGGCGCGGCGTGAACAAGGAAAAGGCCCAGGCCGAGCGCGAGCGCCTGTTCAGGATCATCGAGGATCTGGTGAAGTGGGAAAACACCAACAACGAAGAAGTGCTCGAGCGCGCCCGCGAGGAGATCCGGAAAAGCTGGCGCGAGACCTGCGCGCTCAACCGCAACCACCCGCAGGCCGCCGAGCTGTTCGACCCCGACAAACTTCCCGCCTTTCACGACCCCTTCGCCGGCGGCGGCGCCATCCCGCTCGAAGCCCAGCGCCTGGGGCTGGAGAGCTACGCCAGCGACCTGAACCCGGTGGCCGTGACCATCAACAAGGCCATGATCGAAATTCCGCCGCGCTTTGCCGGACAGGCACCGGTAGGGCCGCTGCCGCCGGGCGAACACCAACGCCGGCTGCACGAGGACTGGCGCGGCGCCAGGGGGCTGGCCGAGGACGTGCGGCGCTACGGTGCCTGGATGCGGGCGGAGGCGGAAAAGCGCATCGGGCACCTCTACCCGCCGGTCGAGATCACGCCCGAGCTCGCCGCCGGTCGGCCGGACCTCGCACCGCTCGTGGGCCAGCGGCTTACCGTCATTGCCTGGCTGTGGGCGCGCACGGTGAAGAGCCCCAACCCGGTCTTCAGTCACGTGGACGTGCCGCTCGCCTCGACTTTCGTGCTCTCCAGCAAGGCGGGCAAGGAGGCGTATGTGCTGCCGGTGGTGGAGGGCGATCGCTATCACTTCACCGTCAAGGTGCGCGGCGCGGCGGGATTCGACGAGGCGGAGTATGCGCGGGCGAAGGAAGGCACCAAGGCCGCAGGCCGCGGAGCCAATTTCCGGTGCCTGCTTTCGGATACTCCCATTGGGGGCGACTACATCAAGGCGCAAGGCCAGGCAGGGCGCATGTGCGCGCGGCTTATGGCCATTGTCGCCGAAGGCGCGCGTGGCCGCGTTTATCTGGCGCCCGTTCAGGAACATGAAGAAACCGCCCGGCAAGCGCAACCACAATGGAAACCTGCTGGCAGCGTACCGGCTCGCCTCACGGGTGGCACCTGCGTGCCTTATGGGCTTAGGGAATGGGGCGACCTCTTCACCCCCCGCCAACTGGTCGCGCTCACCACCTTTTCCGACCTGGTGGGCGAGGCCATCGAGCGCTGCCGCCAGGACGCCCTCGCCGCGGGGCTGGCCGACGACGGCATCTCCCTCGACCAGGGCGGCCGCGGCGCCCTCGCCTATGCGCAGGCGGTGGGGGTGTATTTGGCGTTCGCGGAGGATAAGTGCTCGGATTACTGGTCATCTATCTGCACTTGGCACAACTCCGGAGAAAAAATGCGGAACACTTTTGGGCGCCAAGCTATTCCTATGACATGGGATTTTGCGGAGGCAAACCCTTTGTGTGAATCATCCGGGAATTGGATGGCAATGGTTGATTGGTCATGGAAAGCACTTGCTCATACTCCCGCAAGCCAAGAAGGATTTGCACTTCAAGCTGACGCCCAAACCCAAACACTAAGCTACAACAAAGTCGTCTCCACCGACCCGCCGTACTACGACAACATCGGCTACGCCGACCTGTCGGACTTTTTTTACGTCTGGCTGCGCCGTGCCCTCAAGCCCATCTTTCCCAACTTGTACGCCACGCTCGCCGTGCCCAAGGCCGAGGAGCTGGTGGCCACGCCCTACCGCCACGGCAGCCGTGAGGCGGCCGAGCGCTTTTTTCTGGAGGGCATGAAAAAGGCGCTCAAAAACTTGGCCGAGCAGGCGCACCCGGCCTTTCCCGTCACCATCTACTACGCCTTCAAGCAGTCGGAAACGCAGGACGAGGCGGGCACCAGCAGCACCGGCTGGGAGACCTTTTTGCAGGCGGTGCTCGACGCCGGCTTTGCCCTGACCGGCACTTGGCCGATGCGCACGGAACTCGGCAACCGCATGATCGGCTCCGGCACCAACGCGCTGGCCTCCAGCATCGTGCTCGTCTGCCGCAAGCGCGCCGCCGATGCGCCGGTGGTGAGCCGCCGCGAGTTCCTGCGCGAACTAAACGCGACGCTGCCGGAGGCGCTGGAGGCGATGACCCGCGGCGGGGCGCACTCGCCGGTGGCGCCGGTGGACTTGAGCCAGGCCATCATCGGGCCGGGCATGGCGATCTTCAGTCAATACGCCGCGGTGCTGGAGGCCGACGGCACGCCGATGAGCGTGCGCACGGCGCTCGCGCTCATCAACCGGTTTCTGGCCGAGGACGACTTCGACCACGACACCCAGTTCTGCCTGCACTGGTTCGAGCAGCACGGCTGGGCGAGCGGCAAGTATGGGGAGGCCGACGTGCTGGCGCGCGCCAAGGGCACCAGCGTGGACGGACTGGTGGCGGCGGGCGTGGTCGAATCGGCGCGCGGCGAGCTGCGGCTGCTGAAATGGCACGAACTGCCCGCCGACTGGTCGCCCGAGCACGACACCCGCGTGCCCGTGTGGGAGGCGCTGCACCAGCTGATCCGCGCGCTCAACCAGGAGGGTGAGGCCGCCGCCGGCCGCCTGCTCGCCCGCATGCCCGAGCGCGCCGACCCCGTCCGCACGCTCGCCTACCGCCTCTATACCCTGTGCGAGCGCAAAGGCTGGGCCGAGGAGGCGCGCGCCTACAACGAACTCGTCACCGCCTGGAGCGAGATCGAACGGGCGGCGGGGGAGGTGGGGGTTGCCAACACACAACCCGACCTTTTTGCCTGAATTTTTCGGTGTGTTTGCAGCGCAATTGCACCGTTCGACGTGCGAGGAATGCCGATGATCGAGTCTGCGATCTTTCACAGTTTCACTACCGTGCCGAACGGGACGTGGAATTTTGCCCCCGGGCTCAACGTCATTGTCGGCGAGAATGGCGTCGGCAAGTCGCACGTGCTCAAGGCGCTTTACGCGATGCTCAAAGTGGCGTCGCGACCCAAAGAGGATTTGACCAAAGCCGTGCTGGAGCGGGAGTATGCAGAAAAATTGCTGCGCGTGTTTCGCCCCGAGTCGTTGGGGCGGTTGGTCAAGCGCAAGCGGGGCAGGGAACGTTGCGAGATCAGCGTCTCCATGCAACCGGTCGAGGCGAGCTGTGCCATCGGTTTTGCAACCAATGCCAAGTCGCAGGTCGAGGTGATACGTCTGCCCAGGATGCCGTTGGAACTGCCTCCCGCATACTTGCCCACGCGCGAGCTGATCACCTTGTGTCCATGGTTTCTTGGGCTATACGATAATTATCATTTGGAATTCGATGAGACATGGCGCGATACGGTGTCCCTGCTCGGTGCGCCCACGGTGAAGGGACCGAGGGAAAAGCGTGCCGCCGAGGCGCTGGTTCCTCTCGAAGAGGCCATGGGAGGGAAAGTCGTCATGGATGCGCAGACCGGACGATTCTATCTGCATGTGACGGGGGAGGGCCGCATGGAGATGCCGTTGGTGGCCGAGGGGCTGCGCAAATTGGCCATGCTGGCCCGGCTTGTCAGCACGGGGGCATTGCTCGACCAAGGGTATCTTTTCTGGGATGAGCCGGAGGCCAATCTCAATCCCAAGCTGGTGCGGGTCGTGGCCCGCTGCATCGTCCAGCTGGCCGCACAAGGCATCCAGGTTTTCGTCGCTACTCACAGCCTGTTCCTGCTGCGCGAGTTCGAGATCGAGCTCGCGGCCCATGCCCGCGGTGCCAAGGACGTACCGGTCCGTTTCTTTGGGCTGCAGGCGGAGCCAGAGGGTGTGGAGCTTACCCAAGCCGAGGATCTGGCCGGCATCGGACCCATTGCCGCGTTGGAAGAAAGTCTGCGCCAGTCCGACCGCTACCTGGAGCTGGAGTCCGATGTATGACCACGATCCAGGTTGAACGCCTGACGTTTACTTTCCCTGCGGGATGGCTGGCGAGCAAATATGACGAATGGTCATTTTACCGTAACCGGTTCGCCAGACAGTTCGACGGTATCAAGGCGGTGGACCTGATTGCCCTCGATCCGGAATCCACTGCGTACTTCATCGAGGTCAAAGATTATCGTCACCCCGATACGGAAAAACCGTCCGAACTGCCTCTGGCGATCGCGAAGAAAGTACTGATGACTCTGGCTGCCCTTCTGCCGGTCAAACTTAACGGCAATGATCCCGGAGAGTGCGCAATGGCGGCATCGGTCTTGTCGTGCCGCAAATTGCGCGTCGTGGCACATGTCGAATTGCCCCAATCCCACCGTTCCGTGGTAGATCCGGCGGACATCAGGCAAAAGCTCGCACAGTTGCTGCGCGCGGTGGATGCACATCCCAAGGTGGTGTCGATGAACGCTTTGCGTGGATTGGCTTGGCAGGTTGCCTGAAAAGAGGAATGGACCGATGACCCTGAAACCCTGGCGCGAGATCGCCATCCCCCACGAAGACGTGCTCAAGGGCACGTTCCAGCAGGCGGAGTTCGCCGCCGATCTGTCCCGCGTGCATGGGGGCACGGCGCGGGAGGAGTATCAAAATCCGGTGCGATTTTTCGAGCGGACGTTCATTACCGAGGGGATGCGGCTGCTGCTCGATTCGGTGGTGCGCCGCCTTGCCGGCAAAGGGGGCGATCCGGTCATCCAGCTGCAGACGGCTTTCGGTGGCGGAAAGACGCATACGATGCTGGCGGTGTATCACCTCGCCAAGGGAGAGGTGCCGGCTGGCGATTTGCCGGGTGTGCCACCCATTCTCGACGCGGCCGGCGTCACCGAATTGCCGCGTGCCCGGGTTGCCGTACTCGATGGAGTCGATCTGCTCGGTCTGGCGGGCAAGCCGCGGGTGCACGAGGGGTGCACGGTACGCACGCTGTGGGGGGAGCTTGCCTGGCAGCTGGGCGGCGAGGCGGGTTACGCACGGGTGCGGGAGGCCGACGAGACCGGCACTGCTCCAGGCAAGGCGGAACTCGCGCAGCTGCTCGCCGAGCATGCGCCCTGTGTGATCCTGGTGGACGAGCTGGTGCGTTATGTCTCGCAGTTCGAGGAAGGGAAGGCGCTCTCGGGCGGTACGTTCGATGCCAACCTCAGTTTCGTGCAGGCGCTCACCGAGGCGCTGAAAGCGGTGCCCACGGCCGTGCTGCTTGCTTCCTTGCCCGAGTCGGAAAAGGAGGCCGGCAGTGAGCGCGGCGTGCGGGCGCTGGCGACGCTGGCGCATTATTTTGGCCGGGTACAGGCCCTGTGGAAACCGGTGGCGACCGAGGAGGCGTTCGAGATCGTGCGTCGGCGTCTGTTCGCTTCGATCGGGGACCGGCAGGCCGCGGAAGCGGTCTGTCGCGCTTTTGCCGACCATTATCTGGGCAACCGTCAGGAGTTTCCCCAGGAGACGCAGGAGGGGCGTTATCTCGACCGGTTGATCCGCGCGTATCCGATCCACCCCGAGGTGTTCGACCGACTCTACGAGGACTGGTCATCGCTGGAGAATTTCCAGCGCACACGGGGCGTGCTGAAGTTGATGGCCAAGATCATCCATCGCCTGTGGCAGGATGGCAATAACGACCTGCTGATCCTGCCGGGCAGCCTGCCGCTCTACGACGTCGATGTGCGCAACGAGGCGATTTACTACCTGCCGCAGGGGTGGGATCCGGTGATCGAGCGCGACGTGGATGGCGAGCGCTCGGAACCTTGGGAGATCGAGAACCGCGATCCGCGTTTGGGTGGCGTCCAGGCGTGCCGGCGAGTGGCGCGCACCATTTTTCTTGGCAGCGCACCGCATTCGGTGCAGCTCGGCGCCAATCAGCTGGTGCGCGGGCTGGAGCAGGAGCGTGTGCTGCTCGGTGTCGCCCAGCCGGGGCAGCCGCTGGGGGTATTCAAGGACGCCCTGAGCCGACTGACCGACCGGCTGCATTACCTCAATCATGCCCAGAACCGGTATTGGTTCGATACGCGCCCCAATTTGCGGCGCGAGATGGAGGAGCGCAAGCGCCGTTTTCATGAGCGGGAAGACGTGTTCCCCACGATCCGTGATCGCCTGCAGCGCCAATTCGCGACCGGGGTGTTCGGAGGCATTCATGTGTTTACCGCCAGTGGGGACGTGCCCGACGATTGGCTGCTGCGGCTCGTGGTGCTCCCGCCGGATGCGGCTTTCAGCAAGAGCGGGAAGAGCTCCGCGATCGAGCACGCCAGCGAGATTCTGCGCAAAAGGGGCGAGCAGCCGCGGTTCAAGCAGAACCGCCTCATTTTTCTCGCGGCGGACCAGGATAGCGTGCTTCGTCTGAAGGATCTCGTGCGCTCGTATCTGGCGTGGCGTAGCATCGTCGAGGATTATCGGGACAACCGCCTCGTCCTGGACAACCTGATGGCGCGCCAGGCTCAGGAGAGCCTCGCGCAGGCGGAGAAAACCGTGGGGCAGGCGATCCGCGAGACGTACAAGTGGTTGCTGGTGCCGGGCCAGGAGGCTCTGCCCGGCAGGGGGCTGTCCGGGGTGCAGTGGCAGGAGCTTTCCCTCAATGCCGGCGCACCGAACTGGTCACAAGAGATCGAACGCGTCCTGAAGGAAAACGAGCTGCTCATCACGGCCTGGGCGCCGATTCACCTCGCCAGGATGTTGCGCGAATGGTTTTGGAAGGATGGAGTCAAGGAGGTTTCGGCACTCGTCGTATGGCAACAGAGCTGCCAGCAGCTGTATTTGCCACGACTCAAGGATGACGGCGTCTTTCGTGATGCGCTGGTGTCGGGCTCCGACAGCCGTGATTTTTTCGGGTTCGCTCAGGGCAAGGAAGGGGATCGTTATCTCGGTTTCAGTTTTGGCAAACGCTATGCGCCGATCCTCGATTCTTCGCTGCTGCTGATCGAACCCCAGACGGCCGCCGCCTACGAGGAGGCGCAGCGCCTGGCCGAGGAGGGATCACGTGTTCCTCCCAAGCCGGATGAGACGGGAACCACGGCAAGCGGATCTGGCGTTTCGCCTCGTGTCGTAGAGGATGTAGCCAAAGGCGGCGGGCAGACGGGGATCGTGCCGAAGAAACGGTTCTACGGCAGGATCATGCTCGATCCGGTGACGGCGAAAAAGCAGTTCGCCGACGTGGTGGATGAGGTGCTCCAGCCCTTCACCGTACGGCCAGGGATCGCGGTGAAGATCGTGGTCGAGATCGAGGCAGAGGCTCCGGCCGGTTTCGACCACGACGTGCAGCGGACGGTGCGGGAAAATTGCGCCGTACTGCGCTTCGAGAGCGCGGAGTTCGAGGCGGGGGAATGAACGAACCATCGGAGAGGATCCAATGCGCATCATCCTGGTGAGCGGGCTTTCGGGCTCCGGTAAGACGGTGGCGTTGCGGGCGCTGGAAGACGCCGGGTTCGTGGCCATCGACAACCTGCCGGTGGCCTTTCTCGCGCCGGTGGTGGAGCACCTGGCGAGTCAGGCGGTGGCGCAGGTGGCGATCGCCATCGACGCGCGCACCGGCGGGTTGGAGGCGCTTCCCGGCACGCTCGAGCGCCTGGCGGGGCAGGGGCATCGCGTCGATCTGCTCTTTCTGGAAGCGCGCGATGGGGTGCTGCTCGAGCGCTTCTCCGAGACGCGGCGCACGCATCCGCTGGCGCGCGAAGGACGGCCCCTGGTGGAGGCGATCGCCCTCGAACGTGAGCTGCTCGCGCCGCTGTCGCTGCGCGCCGCGCGTATCGATACGAGCGATTTCTCGGCCGGAATGCTGCGCGCGTGGATCCGCGAGTTCGTCTTCGCGGGACAGGGGGGCTGGCTCACGCTCACCTTCGAATCCTTCGGCTACAAGCACGGGGTGCCGCTCGATGCGGATCTGGTGTTCGATGCCCGCTGCCTGCCCAATCCGTACTACGACAAGGCGCTGCGTCCCTTGACCGGGCGCGACGAGCCGGTGGTGCGCTGGCTGGAGGCGATTCCGGAAGTCGGGGCGATGTTCGCCGAGATTTCCGGTTTTCTCGAGCGGTGGTTGCCGTGCTACGAGCGCGAGCATCGGGCCTATCTCACGGTGGCGGTGGGGTGTACCGGCGGGCAGCATCGCTCGGTCTATCTGGTGGAACGGCTGGGGCGGGCGTTCGCGGCGCGCGGGCGCGTGGTGGTGCGCCACCGGGATTGTCCTTTGCCGGAGATGGGGCTCAGGCCGGCGGCAGCAGCGCCTGCGCCGCCGCCAGCAGATTGTGCGTGATGCGCTCGACGTAGGCGGTGTCGTTCATCAGGGAGCTCGCTTCTTCGGGTGCGATGGCGCCGGCGCGCAGCCAGTGGGCGAGTGAGCCGTCCTGCAGGGGGTCGATCGTTGAGAGCCGGCGCAGGGCTTCGTCGGTGATGTGCTCCAGCACTTGACGCACCGTGGCGCCGTCGTCACGCGGCAGGTTGGCGATCGCGTGCAGCGTCTCGACGAGGTGGCGGCGAAAGCGAAGGTATTGTCCGCGCAGGGTCGGGTTCGGGTCGACGAGGCGGGGCACCAGGTTCTTCTGCAGGTGTTTCACGTCCTTCACCGCTTCCTGGATCTCCCGGCTCGCCTGGGTCAGTTGCTGCAGCCGTGGCACGAGGCCGGCCGGCGGGTCGAGGCGCGAGGCGAAGTCGAGGATGAGGCCCGAGAGCGGTTTGATGCGGCTCTGATAGAGGGCGTCGATGTCGATGAGGTGGATGCGCTCCGGCGGGCGGTCGAGTACTTCTTCGTTCTCGCCGGCGCGCATCGCCTTGGGCTCCACTTGTAGCACCAGGGCGATGAGATCGATGGCACGATCATAGAGTCGCCAGGTTTCCTTGCGCAGTGATTCGAGCGCCACTTCCGGAGTCTTGAGCTGGGCGGCGGAGATGTGCTTGGGCGCCGCGAGCGGCAGCCGGCGTACCGGCACGAGCCGCTCGATGAGGCGCTGCGCGCCTTCGAGCAGGGGGTAGATCGTCAGTGCGCCCACCAGGTTGAAGAGGGTGTGAAAGAGCGCGAGTGCGAGCGCAGGCGAGGGGAGATGCAGGAGCGCGGCGAGCGAAAGGGTGGCGGTATGAAACAGCGGAAAGGTGAACAGGGTGAGCAGGGCCGTGATCGCGCCGAAGAGCAGATGACCGACGGCGACGCGCCGCGCGGCGGTACCGGCGCCGATCGCCGCGAGCAATGTGGTTAGGGAGGAGCCGACGTTGGCGCCGATGGCGATCGCCATGGCGTGCTCGAAAGGGAGCTTGCCCGCGCTGAGCGCGCCCACCGTGATGAGGAGCGTGGCATGGCTCGATTGCATGAGTACGGTGGCGAGCATGCCCACGGCGGCCGTCAGCAGGATGCCTCCTGCCCCGGAAGGAGTCCAGGCGGTGAGATCGAGATGCGATTCGAGTTGGGAGAATCCCTGCTGGATGTAACCGATACCGAGGAAGACGAGACCGATGCCGAGCACGAGGTGACCGATTCCGGCAAAGCCGCGCTCGCGTGAGAATTGCAGCACCATGCCGCAGGTGAGGCAGGGCAGGGCGAAGGCGCCGATGTCGACCCCGCGCCCGAAGGCGGCGAAGAGCCAGGTGCCGGTGGTGGTACCCACGTGCGCCCCGAGCACGATCGCCAGCCCTTCGGGCAGGGCCACCATGCCGGCGGAGACGAAGGACATCGCCATCAGGGTGACGACCACGCTCGATTGCACCAGGATGGTGGCGAGCAGGCCGAATCCGAGCGCCCGTGGCGGGGTGCGGGTGCTCCAGCGCAGCACCGCGTCCAGATCGCTGCCCATGAGCGTGCGCACGCCGCGCTCCAGCCGGGCGATGCCGAGCAGGAAGAGCGCGACGCCGGCAGCCATCTCGTTGCCGGCCCGATCGTGCAGCAACCACCAGCCGAGCAGCCCCAGCAGCAGGAGGCGCGGCAGGTTGCGCGCCCAGGCCGGCCACAGCGCGATCGGCTTCATCGGCGCGAGGGCGGGGGAACGAGCAGCCGCCCGCCGCGGCGCCGCACGGCCTGGGCGGCGTAAGGGTGGGTGCTCTGGTGCGCGTGGCAGATGGCGCAGGCGAGCGCGTCGGCCGCGTCCGCACCGGGGGCGGCATCGAGGCCCAGCAGCCGCGTCACCATTTCTTGCACCTGGACTTTGTCGGCCTTGCCGTAGCCGACCACGGCCTGTTTCACTTGCAGTGCCGTGTATTCATGCACGGCCGTGGCGCCAAGGATCGCGGCGCAGAGCACGGCGCCGCGCGCCTGTCCCAAGAGTAGGGTCGATTGGGGATTGAGGTTGACGAAGACTTTTTCGACGGCGGTCTCGGCCGGGTGGTAGGTGGCGATGAGCTCCTCCACGCCGCGAAAGAGCGTGGCGAGCCGTTCGGGCAGGGTGCCTTCGCCGCTGCGGATGCAGCCGCTGGCGACGTAGGCGAGCCGGGCACCGTGCCGTTCGATGACACCGAACCCCGTGATGCGCAGCCCCGGGTCGAGGCCGAGGATGCGCACCGCCGTCATGGCTCCTCTTCGTCGAAGACGGCCGAAGTGTAGACCGCCTGCACGTCGTCGAGCGATTCGAGCGCGTCGAGGAGCTTGCGCATCTTGGCGGCATCCTCGCCCGTGAGCTCGATTTCGTTGAGCGGTTTCCACACTACTTCGGCCATGGCCGGGGTGAAACCGGCCGCTTCCAGCGCCGCGCGGATGCGCTCGAGCTCGAATGGCGGGGTGATGACCTCGATCGAACCGTCGTCGTTGGGGATCACGTCTTCAGCTCCGGCTTCGAGCGCCGCTTCGAGGAGCGCCTCTTCGTCCGTGCCGGGGGCGAAGATCATCTGGCCGCAGTGCTTGAACTGGAAGGCGACGCAGCCTTCGGTGCCCAGGTTGCCGCCATTTTTGCTGAAGGCGTGGCGCACTTCGGCCACGGTGCGGGTGCGGTTGTCGGTGATGCAGTCGACGAGCACCGCCGCGCCACCCGGGCCGTAGCCTTCGTAGCGGATCTCTTCGTAGCTCACCCCCTCGAGCTCACCGGTGCCGCGCTTGATGGCCCGCTCGATGTTCTCGGAGGGCATGTTGTGCTCTTTGGCTTTGTCGATGGCGGCGCGCAGACGGGGGTTGAAGTTGGGGTCGCCGCCGCCGTTGCGCGCGGCCACGGTGATCTCGCGGATGAGCCGGGTGAAGATCTTGCCGCGTTTGGCGTCCTGCCGTTCTTTGCGGAAACGGATGTTCGCCCATTTGGAATGGCCAGCCATTGCCTCTCCTGCCGCGTTGCGATTGAGTTTGCACCTTTGGCCAATTATACTGTGCGATCCCCTTTCCCCGGCGTGAGCGCAATGAATCCGGCAGAACGCAACCGTCGTCGTCTCGAGTGGTTGAGGCTCCACGTCTTCGGTCCCGTCTACTGGTCACGGGGAGAGGATTTGGTGCAACGGGATAGGGTGCGCTCCTATGAGTTTTCTGGCGACGAGCAGCATTGGCACATCGAGGGCCGGGTTCAGGGAACGCAGCGTTCTCCTTACGTGCAGCATATCGATATATCATGGGACGAAGAAAGCGACGTCAAACCTTCGTCCATTGAATGTTCCTGTACCTGCCCCATCGGTGAGGCGTGCAAGCACTGTGCGGCGCTGCTCATCGAATTCGCCGGGCGGCTTGCAGAGCGGGAGGCTGCCAGGGGGCAAGAGGTCGAGGTGCCAGGTTCCGGAAATCCCCTCCCCCCCTCGGAGGAAGAGGGACGGATCCACTTGGGCGAGCTGGTCGAGCTCATGCTCGGCAACCGGTCTCTTTCGCCGGACAAGGAAGGCGTGTCTGCCGCAGTCGCGCGAATCGCCAAGGACCAGGAGGCCAAGCGCTCCCCGGCCATGCGCTGGATCGAGGAGACGGCCCGCCAGCGCCGTCTGCGCCACGAGCCGCACCCTTACCCGGGGCCGGACCAGCAGCCGCCGGAGCGCATCCTCTACGACGTGCGGCTCGACGAGCGCCGCGGCCTCTTCGGCTGGAATGCCTTTCTCACCCGTCCCTACAAGCGCGATCCGCGCCGCTTCGTCGCCGGCAAGCCCGTCGATCTGCTCACGGTCTACTACCATCGGGAAATCTATGAGGCGCTCACCGTCGCCGATCTGATGGGGCTGGCGGTGGCGTCGATGCACGGTCCTCCGCGTACCTGGCTGGGTGCGGCCTTTGCCGCCATCGTCCAGAGCGGACGCGCCTGTCTTGGATCGCACACGGAGGGCGTCTTCCTGCGCTGGGGCGAGCCAAGGCGCTTGCTGTGGCTATGGCGCGAGACGGCGCGCGGGGCATTCCAGGGCGTGTGGCACGTGGAGGGCAATGGCGAGGCGGGCATCGTGCCGCTGCGCTTCATGCTGCCTTGGCACTATTTCGAGCGCAAGACCCATACCGTGGGGCCACTGATCCTGCCCGAGGGAGTGGAATGGGCCGACGTCGAGCGGCTCGACGCCTTGCCGCCGGTGCCGCAGGCGGAAGCGCCGGTGTTCGCGCGGCGCTGGAGCGAGCTCTTCGGCGAAGCATTGCCGGCTCCGGCCCCCGTGGCGACGGTGCGGGTCGAGGAACCCGCGCACTTTCGCCTCGTCCTGTGGCGCGACGAGCAAGGAAAACGGCGCATCCGTCCCGAAGTGCGCTACGGCGAAGTCGTGGTCGATGCCCAGGGGCGGGTGCATCATCCGTTCGGGGACGAGGTGCGCCTCGAGCTGCCGCACCGTTCCGTGGCCCGGGAGAAGCAGTGGTTCGGCACGGTGCGGGTGCTGCTGGAGCCGCTGCGGATGGCGCTCGCCTGGCCCGATTTCACCGAATACGAGGCGCAGGCCGAATCCCCCCTGCTGTGGCACGAGCTGCGCGAGCGGCTCGAAGCCGGGGTGCTGGGCGAGTTCTCGCCCGAGATCGAGGTGGGGGACGATTTCTGGCCGCAGGAGTGGGAGGCGAGCACGGCGGAAGTGGAACTCGCCCAGGCCGACGAAGGAGGCGACTGGTTCGCGTTCGACGCCAAGGTGAAAGCGGGCGAGCGCGAGATCGACCTCACGGAGCTCGCGGCGGAGGTCTTCGAGCGCTATGGCGAGGACGACTGGCCGGAGAAAATCGTCTATCCCTTTCCGGAAGAAGACGCCTGTGCGGTGGTGCCGCTCGAGCCGATCGCACCCATCCTGAAGCTGACGCTGGAATTGCTGCGGCGCGAACCGCGGCGCGAGGGGCCGGTGCGGCTGTCGCGCTACGATTTTTCCCTGCTGCGCGAGCTGCCGCCCGGAACCTTGGCCCAGATCCAGGCACCGACGCTGTCGGCCATGCTCGAAGAGCTGGAGCGCTACGGCGGCCCCATGCCGGTGGAGGAACCGCCGGGCTTGCAGGCGCAGATGCGGCCCTACCAGCGCACGGGCCTGGCCTGGCTGCAGTTCTGGCGCCGGCATCGCTTGCACGGGATCCTGGCCGACGACATGGGGCTGGGCAAGACGCTGCAGGCGCTCGCGCATCTCTTGGCGGAAAAGCGCGCCGGCCGGCTCGAGCAACCGGCGCTGGTGGTGGCGCCCACGAGCCTCGTGGGCAACTGGGCGCGCGAGGCGGCGCGCTTCACCCCCGATTTGCGCGTGCTCGTCTGGCACGGGGCGCAGCGGCGCGAACGGCTCGAGTCGATTCCCGGCCACGATCTCGTCATCACCACCTACCCGCTCGTGTGGCGCGACGTGGAGCTCCTGCGCCCGCAGGCGTGGTCGGTGATGATCCTGGACGAAGCGCAGATGATCAAGAATCCGCGGGCGCAGATCTCGCAGCACGTGCGCAAGTTTCGCGCCGAGCAGCGCCTGTGCCTGACCGGCACGCCGATGGAGAACCATCTCGGCGAGCTGTGGTCCCTCTTCGATTTCCTCATGCCGGGCTTTCTCGGCTCGCTCGAGACCTTCAACCGCTGGTATCGCCATCCGATCGAGCAGGAGGGCGACGCGGCGCGTCTCGAGCATCTGCGCCGGCGCATCCGCCCGTTCCTGCTGCGGCGCACGAAGGCAGAGGTGGTGGCGGAACTGCCGCCCAAGACCGAGATCGTGCAGACCGTGACGCTGGGCGAGAAGCAGGCCAAGGTCTACGAGGCGATCCGGCTGACCATGCAGGAGCGCGTGCGCCGGGCGCTGGCCGAAAAGGGGCTTGCCCGCAGCCAGATCACGGTGCTCGATGCGCTCCTCAAACTACGGCAGGTGTGCTGCGATCCCACGCTGGTCGACCTGCCGCAGGCGCGCCAGGTGAAGGAATCGGCCAAACTCGACTGGCTGCGCGAGACCCTGCCCGAACTCGTCGAAGAGGGGCGGCGCATCCTCATCTTTTCCCAGTTCGTGCAGATGCTCGAGCGCATCGAGCCGGTGCTCGCCGAGCTGAAAATCCCTTACGTGAAGCTCACCGGCAGCACGCGCCGGCGCGACGAGGTGATCGATCGCTTCCGCCAGGGCGAAGCGCCGGTCTTTCTCATCAGCCTCAAGGCGGGCGGGGTGGGGCTCAACCTCACCGAGGCCGACACGGTGATCCTCTTCGACCCCTGGTGGAACCCGGCGGTGGAGGAACAGGCGATCGACCGCACGCACCGCATCGGCCAGGACAAGCCGGTCTTCGTCTATAAACTAATCGCGGCCAATACGGTCGAAGAAAAGATGCTGGAGATGCAGGCGCGCAAACGCTCGCTTGCCGAAGGCACGTTGGAGACGGGCGAGGCGGGCGGTTTCGCGCTCACCGAGGAGGACGTGGCGGCGCTGCTGTCCTCTTCGCCCGTGGAGGTTTGACACAGAGGAGCAAGGGCGATGCAACAACGCTACGAAGTCAAAGGAATGAGCTGCGCGCACTGCGAGAAGGCCGTGGCTGAGGCGCTGAAGAACGTGCCGGGCGTGGAGCGCGTCGTCTCGGTGAGCCGGGAGCGGGAGGAAGTGGTGATCGAAGGCGATCCGAGCCCGCAGGCGGTGATCGAGGCGATCCTCGAAGAGGGCTATGACGCAAGACTCGCCTGACTCCGCGGCGGTGGGCGAGGCCGAGCTCGAGCTCGGCATTCGCGGCATGACCTGTGCCGCCTGCGTGCGGCGCATCGAGCGGGGTCTGCAGCGGCTGCCGGGCGTACGGCAGGCGAGCGTCAATCTGGCGCTCGAGCGCGCCACGGTGCGCTACGATCCGAGCCGGGTCGACGAGGCCGCCATCCGGCGTACGATCCGCGAGCTCGGCTACGAGCCGGTACCGCACGCGCAGCGTTCGTCCGCGGAGGAAGAGGACGAGGCCGGAGGCGCGGCGCGGCGGCGGGTGCGCTGGGCCGCGGGGCTCGCGGTGCCGCTCGTGTTGTTCGCCATGGGGCCGATGCTGCCGGGAGGGGAGGCGCTCTTTGCCCGCCTCGCCCCGGCGTGGGTGTGGCAGGCGCTGCAGGCGGCCCTTTCTTCCGTCATTCTCTTCGTCTGCGGCGCGCCGCTGCTGCGTGCCGGCTGGTCGGAACTGCGCCACGGCGCCCCGGCGATGAACGCCCTCGTCCTGCTGGGGGCCGGGGCCGCCTGGGGCTATTCGCTGCTCGCCTGGCTCGTACCGGGAATCTTCCCGCCAGGCAGCGTCCACCTCTATTTCGAATCGGCCGGGGTCATCGTCGCCCTGATCCTGCTCGGCCGTTACCTCGAGCAGCTCGCCCGCGGCCGGGCGTCCCGCGCCATCTCGCGCCTGCTGCGGCTGCAGCCGCGCACGGCGCGCGTCCTGCGCCCCGACGGCTCGGTGTGGGAAATTCCCGTCGAGGAACTGCGCCCCGGCGACCGGGTACAGGTGCGCCCGGGCGAGCGCCTTCCCGCCGACGGCATCGTGCAGGAAGGGACGGGTTGGGTCGACGAGTCCATGCTCACCGGCGAGCCGCTGCCGGCGGAGAAACGCCCCGGGGATCGGGTCGTCGGCGGCAGTGTGCTCACTTCCGGCGGCTTCGCCATGGAGGTGACCGAGGTCGGCCGCGAAACGCTGCTCGCGCGCATCATCGCCCTGGTCGAGCGGGCGCAGGCCGAGAAACCGCCCATCCAGGCTTTCGCCGACCGCGTGGCCGGCGTCTTCGTGCCGCTGGTGCTCGCCGTGGCCGCGCTCACGTTCGCCGCTTGGCTCGCTTTTGGCCCCGAGCCGCGGCTCTCCTACGCCTTCGTCACCGCGGTGAGCGTGCTCCTCATCGCCTGCCCCTGCGCGATGGGGCTCGCCACGCCCATCGCCCTCATGGTCGCCACCGGGAGGGGAGCGGAATGCGGCATCCTCGTGCGCCGCGGCGCCGCCTTGGAGCGGCTCGCCGAGATCGACACCGTGGTCTTCGACAAGACGGGCACGCTCACCGCCGGGCGGCCGGCGCTGGTGGGAGCCTACTGGAATGCGCCGGGCGAAGCGCAGCGCTGGCTGCTGCGCGTGGCCGCCCTGGAGAAAGCGAGCGAACATCCGATTGCCGGCGCCCTGCTCGCGGCGGTGGGCGAAGTGCCGCTGCCGCCGGCCGAGGCGGTCGAACCGGTGCCGGGCGGCGGCATTCGCGGCAACGTCGACGGCGTGCGGCTCGCGGTGGGTTCGCGCCGCTTCGTGGCGGCGGAGACGGGGGCGCAGGTGCTGGAAGCAGCGCTGGACGCCTGGGCCGAGGCGCAGGCCGGCGAGGGCAGGACGCTCGTGTGGGTGGCGGCCGATGGCATTCCCGTGGGGGTGCTGGCGTTTGCCGATCCGCTCAAGCCCATGAGCGCGGCGGCGGTGGCCGAACTTCATGCGCTTGGCCTGAGCGCGGCGCTTCTTTCCGGCGATTCCCGCCGCAGCGTCGAGGCGGTGGCCCGGGCGCTCGCCATCGACGAAGTACGCGCCGAAGTGCGCCCCGAAGAAAAGGCCGAGGCGCTGCGCCAATGGCAAGCGCAGGGACGGCGGCTCGCTTTCGTCGGCGATGGCATCAACGACGCGCCGGCGCTCGCCCAGGCCGACGTGGGCATCGCCATGGGCACGGGCACCGACGTGGCGATCGAGACCGGCGACGTGGTGCTCATGCGGGGAGACCCGTCCGCCGTGCCTCTGGCCGTGCGCCTTGCGCGCGCCACGCGCCGCACCATCCGCTGGAATTTCGTCTGGGCCTACGGCTATAACGTGGCGCTCATTCCGCTGGCTGCCGGCGTCTTCTACCCGTGGACCGGATGGCTGCTCGACCCCATGCTCGCCGCCGCGGCGATGAGCTTCTCCAGCCTCTTCGTGGTGACGCACTCGCTGCGCCTGCGCCGGGCGATATGAGCGCCATCGACCTGGTGCTCTTCGGCGCCTTCGACCGGCACAATTACGGCGACCTGCTGCTCGCCCGGCTCGCCGCCGAGGCCGCCGGCCGCCGACGCGTGCACTTCGCGGGCCTACGCGCCTGGGACGCGCGCGCCGTGGCCGGATTCGCGGTGCGATCCCTCGCCGACGTGCTCGCGGACGTGTCGCCTGGCGGCTACGACCTGTACCACGTCGGCGGTGAGATCCTCGATTGCGACGCCTGGACCACGGCGGTGATGCTGCTCGACGAAGAAAGTGCCGCGCGGGTGATCGCTCGCTTCGATGCCGACCCCTGCGCCCGCCGCCGCGAAGCGGTGCGCCGGCTCGGCACGCACCGGCCGCTGCCCTACGTGCTGCGCCGGAGGGACGCCCCCGGAGTGCGATGCCTCGGTTTTGCTCCCTGCGGGGGCACGGGGCTCGACGCATTGCCGCGCAGTGTGCAGCGCGCCGCGTGTGCCGCACTCGTCGAGGCAGACGAAGCGCGCGTGCGCGATGCCCGCACCCGGGCGATCTTCGCCCGACGAGGGTTGTACCTGCCGCTCGCGCCGGACCCCGCCGAGGGTCTCGCCGCCTCGAACCTCTCGATCGCCTTCGAGGCGCATGCCGCCGGCTGGCGCGAGCGCCTCGGCGCCTATCGTCTGGTGCAGTTCGCCGCCGAATGCGCCACCGACCCGTGGCTCGCGGCACTCGCTGCCTGGCTGGAATCGCGCTGGGAAAGCGGAGGGCGGCTCGTGCTCGTGCGTGCCGGCGCCGCCCCGTGGCACGACACGCTGGAATCGCTCGAACGCCTTTCCTGCTTCCTCTCGCCGTCGGCCCGGGCGGCGACGTGCCTCATTACCGAGCGCGGGCTCGAAGCGATCGGCGGGCTCGCCGCCGGGGCGGTGGAAGTCTGCGCCACCAGCCTCCATCTGCTGCTCACCGCCCGCGCCTTCGGGGTGCCGACCGTGGCGCTGGAGCGCGAAGCGGGCGTCGCGCGCAAGCTGCGCGCCTATTTCGGCACATGGCACCCGGAGCAAACTTTCTGGGCGCCGGGTTCCTGTCGCCCCGTAGGGCGACTTCCCCTGGAGTGAAAGAGAGACGATGACGACGCGGGAACACACTGCGCTCGGCTGGTGGATGGCGTTGGCCGGCGCGTTCGGATTTTCCTTCAAGGCGGTGCTCGTCAAGCTCGCCTATCGCTACGGCGTCGACGCCGAAACGATCCTTGCGCTGCGCATGGGATTCGCCCTGCCATTCTTCCTGCTGCTCGGCTGGGCGGCGGAGCAAAGGGCGGCACACCGCCTCACCGCGCGGCAATGGGGCATTCTCTTCATGCTCGGCTTCCTCGGCTATTACGGCTCGAGCTATCTCGACTTCCTCGGGTTGCGCTACATCAGCGCCGGCCTGGAGCGCATGATCCTCTTCTGCTATCCGACGCTGGTCGTGCTGATGTCGGCGGCGTTTCTCGGCACGCGGCTTGACCAGCGCACCGTCGCCTCGCTCGCCGTATGCTACGCCGGGCTCGCGCTCGCCTTGGTGCACGACCTCGGCCAGAATCCCGGCAGCGCGCACGACGTCTGGCTCGGCGGCGGGCTCGTCTTCGCCTCGGCCGTGGCTTACGCACTCTACCTGCTCGGAACCGGTCAGGTGGTGGCGCAGATCGGCGCATCCCGCCTGAGCGCCTGGGCGACGACTTTCGCCTGCCTGCTCGTGCTCAGCCAGTTCGCTGTCATGCGTCCCCTGCCATCGCTGTGGCAGCAACCGGCGCCGGTGCTGTGGCTCGGCCTCGCCATGGCGCTCGTCTCCACCGTCGCCCCCGTATGGCTTGTCTCCGAAGCGATCCGCCGCCTCGGATCCGGACCCGTCTCGATGAGCGCCACCCTCGGCCCCGTGCTCACCCTGCTGCTTGGCGCCTGGCTGCTCGACGAACCGCTCGCTTTCACCCAGCTCGCCGGCTGCGGACTGGTGATCGGCGGGGTGGTGATGATGAGCCGGCGGCCCCGCCCCGTTTCCGCGGCCACGGCGGCAGGGGAGGGTGGATGACGGATCTCTCCCTGCTGCACCCCCGCACGGTGGACGAGGCGATCGCCCTGCAGCGCGAGATCGCCCGGCGGGTCGTGTGCGAGGACGCGCACGGCCCGGTACGTCGCGTGGCCGGCGTCGACGTCGGCTTTCCCGGCGGTGGCACACGGGGACGGGCCGCCGTCGCCGTGCTCGATTTCCCCTCGCTCGCCTCGAGCGAGACGGCTGTCGCGGAGGACGAGGTGGACTTCCCCTATGTGCCGGGTCTGCTTTCCTTTCGTGAGCTGCCGGTAGTGCTGAAGGCGCTGGAGCGGCTCTCGGCCCCGCCCGATCTGCTCCTGGTGGACGGTCAAGGCCGGGCGCACCCGCGCCGCTGTGGCATCGCCTGCCACCTAGGCGTGCTCACCGATCTGCCCAGCATCGGCGTGGCCAAGTCGCGCCTCATCGGCACGCACGAACCGGTGCCGCAACGGCGCGGCGCCTGGGTGCCGCTGCGCGACGGCGAGGAAATAATCGGCGCCGTGCTGCGTACCCGCGTGGGCGTGCATCCGGTCTACGTCTCCATCGGCCATCGCGTGAGCCTCGAGCGCGCCGTAGACTGGGTGATGGCCTGCACCACCCGCTACCGCCTGCCCGAAACGACCCGCGCAGCGCATACGCTCGCTTCGGGGACTGCCCGGAAGCGGGGAACAGGGGGCGAGGGCTTGGTCTAGGCTTCGAACAAATCTGCGTGCGTGCCGGTACGTACGAAATGATGGATTAAAAAGTCGCACACAATCCTTACGAAACGCGCGCGTATAGTCGGCCGCTCGCGGTGGCCTGGTCCGCTTACGGCGGAGGAAAAACGGGCACGCCGGGCCTGTCGTATCGTCCGGGCTTCAGCCATCGCTTCGCGCACGGTAGATCGAGCCCAAGGACATCCTTGTACAGAAAAAGGATGGCAGCAAGGGCCTGATGCTGGGTCGAAGCCGAAACCTGGCGATCCATGGCTAGGGAGGACAGAAAGGCCTCCACCTCGGCAGCCCCCATCTCCGTGGGATGCCGTTTGTGATGGAAGAGGATGAAACATTTGATCCAATGGGTGTATGATTCTTCCGTCCGACGACTGTAATGCTTGGTCCGGATGCGATTGCGGACCTCATCCAGAAGTCGGGGGCTGGGAGGGTTGCCTTGTTTGTCTTCTGTCGGCGCTGTCATAACACTCCCTTGATCAGAATAATCAAGGGGGATGCACTGCCACCGAACATGTTATGCGGTGTTGGAATTTACGTTGGGCGCCTTGGGAGGAATCATCAATGGACTCTGTACTACTACTCGTCTTTCTCATTGCGATATTCATTCTGATCGCTTGGGCTGTGTCTCGTGGAATCAAGCGCTACTCCAGCAAGTACCCGCCAGCCTCTGCCGAAGGTACGGCCGGAGTTGGTGGTTGGCTGCTGCTCTTGATACTTGGCCTCATGTTTCTCGGCCCTGTGCTAGGTGCCGGTCGCATTAACGGCGAATTTATGTCTGCCGAATATCAGTACCCGAATCTGAAGCAAGTGGCGGCCTGGGGCTTATATAAGTCAGCTACGTGGTGGACATATCTCGTCTTTTGCGGCTTGAGCTTCTATGCTGGCCTTGGCCTCGCGAAGGGGCGAGATACTTCGGCTGTTAAGCGCGCAAAGATTCTGCTTTGGGTTATCGGACCCGGTGCCAGTCTCTTTATGAATTTCGTGCTCCCAGCCGTAGTCTTTGGAAGATCTGAATCTAACCCCAATGCTATTAGTGCGTTGCTCGCCTCGATCCTCAGTTCGGCAATCTGGACTGCATATCTCTCAAAGTCAAAGCGGGTGCGAGCTACATACGGCGATGGTTCAACTGTGCGTGGCGCCCAGCCCATCATTCCACCAGACGCTGCGCGATGAAGCCGCGCAGCGCCGGTGAATTCAAACGTTACCTGTCAGGTCCCGGACGATTGTGTTGAACCAGCACGCCGACCATCCGCCCGTGTCATTCCAGACCGACCGTCGGTATGCTTTCCTCTCAACTTCAGTGGTGCATCATATGCTCTTTCGGCATGGGTGCAGCGTCTTGGCTGATGGAAGAGGATGAAACGTTTGATCCAATGGGTGTATGATTTTTCCATCCGACGGCTGTAATGCTTGGTCCGGATGCGATTGCGGACCTCATCCAGCAGTCGGGGGCTGGGAGAGTTGCCTTGTTTGTCTTCTGTCGGCGCCGTCATAACACTCCCCTGATCAGAATAATCAAGGGGATATACTGCCACCGAACATGTTATGCGGCGTTGGTGCCGTTGATTTACGTTAGATGTCAGGTCCCGGACGATTGCATTGATCCGCGACGTCGTGCATTATTCATAGGTCGCGAGACGATGCGTGAGCTGATCGAGGAGCTACGGAGGCAAAAGTCATGATGGTTCGACTGCAC